>Ga0206806_1007_pt1 | contig 66249 bp, 52 predicted proteins | sample Alteio_BWOrgCont_60_FD_152911 | JGI IMG/M metagenome (GOLD analysis project Ga0206806, IMG submission 152911) | Enriched cells from forest soil in Barre Woods Harvard Forest LTER site, Petersham, Massachusetts, United States -... | ecosystem: Environmental > Terrestrial > Soil > Temperate forest >... | reverse complement strand
ATTGCACTTCAAACGCTTTTAAAAAGCCCAAATATTCCTGCTTGAATGTTTTTTTCTTATGATGCTCCTTTTGATTAAGGACATAGTTAACAACCTTAGGGGCCTGTGATTTGGCATAAGAGAATGCCCCAAACCCTTCCTGCCACGCAAATGATTCTAAAAAGGGAAAGTAGTTTTTTAACCAGCCAGATGAATTTGACTTTACATCCCTTGTAATATCAGAAACAGCAATATTTGGTTGCTGACTTAAAAATATGTGTGTATGGTCGGCATGCAATAAATGGCATATAGCTTTTGATGCTTGGCGTCTATAATCCCAGCCATATATTTTTGCACTTCTTCCCTTATGTTTTCAGTAATAAAATGCTGCCGGCCCTGAACAGCAAAAATTATTTGAACGTACAGCTGTGTGTAGATATTTGGTATAGAGGATTTTTTTATTGAAGATAATGTTATGTTTGGATTACGGAATAATTCTAACATGCCGCTCCTGACGGAGCTAAAGGGGCGAACAATTTATTTATTTCTTGTCTCGTCCTAAAATAGGTTTACAGTTAAAAACTGTAAAAATGACTATAAAGGAGAAAATTGTTGAAGAGTATTTAGCTGGCGGAACGAGCCAGCGAAAATTGGCCGCGAAGTATGGTTTTGGCAACACATCAATCCATCGCTGGGTAATGGAATATGAAAGAAATTTTGGGTCAAAGGCTGCAATATTGAAAGAATTAACTTCGCCTGTAATGGACCTGGAAGACAAAAAAGAAAACATTCCTGATGATGTTGCTTTGCTTCGCAAAGAGCTGGAAGAAGAACGCCTGCGCAACAAATTGCTTACAGCGATGATTGAGGTGGCGGAAGAAGAATTAAAAATACCGATCAGAAAAAAGTATGGCACCAAGCCGTTGAAAAAGTAAGGCATAATGAAAAAAGCGCCAGCTTGTCATCATTATGTACGCTGCTTGGTTATACCAGACAAGCTTTTTATGGGTATAAAAAAAGTGCGGTGCAGGAAGCGCTTGAAGCAGAACTTCTTGTTCAGGAAGTGCTGAAGCACCGTTTACAACAACCGAAAGTTGGTACAAGGAAATTAATAATAATGATGCAGGGTTTTGCAAAAGAGCACGGGATAAATTGGGGCAGGGATGCGTTTTTTGATTTGCTGCGTAACTATAATTTATTAATTCGGAAACGCAGGCGAAAACCACAAACAACATTCTCCAAACATTGGTATAGAAAATACAAAAACCTGGTGAAGGGTTTTGAGCCAACGGCCCCAAACCTTTTGTGGGTAAGCGATATAACCTATATACCCATAGCAGAAGGCTCCGGTTACCTGAGTTTAATAACAGATGCCTACAGCAGGAAAATAACAGGTTTTTATTTATCAAAAACATTGCATTCAACCGGCCCGGAACAGGCGCTATTGATGGCTTTAAACAATTGCCCGGATACAGAAAACATTATTCACCACTCTGACAGAGGTGTGCAATATTGCTGTACGGATTATGTAAAAATGCTGAATGATAAAGAAATAAAAATAAGCATGACCGAGAATGGCGACCCTTTGGAAAATGCCATTGCAGAAAGAGTAAACGGTATTTTAAAAAGTGAACTGCTACAGGAAAAATATGATTGTTTTGAAAGCGCCCGGAGTGGTGTAGAAAAATCTGTTTTAGTATACAACTCACTAAGGCTTCATAGCAGTTGCGGGATGATCACACCAAATGAAGCACATCAAAAAAATGGGTTATTGAAAAAGCACTGGAAGAACTATTATAAAAAAAAGGAGGTTAGTATGGAAGCGACTTAGGTTTTTTAAGGCATATTGACCTCTAAAGTAATTACATAAAAAAGGCCTGGCAAAAGCCAAACCTAATTATGAAATTACTTCATCGGTCACCGGATTATTCCTGGCAGGTTGCTCCTCAGCAGAGCCTGCTTACGCTTCATCCTGGCAAATCAAATGTAAAGCTATTTTAGTACTAATTTATCCTGTACATTTATAACAGGATTATCTCACCAACTGTAAACTTATTTTAGGACGAGATAGACTACAGATTTATTCCAAAGTTTGTACTGTATAAACAATCTGTTTCTTGTTGTAACTTACCGGTCCTTCATTTTGCAATCTGCAATCTGCAATCTGCAATCTGCAATCTGCAATCTGCAATCTGCCACGAAGTGATCCCTTTGGGACAATCCGCAATCTGCAATCTCACTTTTCACTCCCCTACCAAAAACACGGCATTACTGAACATCAGCTTGCCGTTTTGCCAAAACAACCTGAACAACACATCATCAGCAAAAAATACTACATCGCCGCGGCCGTATTGCGTTGCGCCGATAATTAATCCATTCTTTAATGATGGTTTTAATTTACTGCCCACAAAACCGCTGGTATAAGCGCTTTGTTTTATAACACCCACGTTCCAGCCGTCTTTTAAAAATTGGTATATTTTGCTGTCCTGTTTTAAGGTGTAATAAGTTTCCGGGTAACCAAAGGCCAATGGGTGCGTATTGTCTAATTCAACCTTGTAAATAGCGCCGGGTATGCTGCCGGTAATATCATTCTTGTTCCTGTCGCCGAATTTTTTAAGTATAGTATAATCGCTGTCGTTTTTGTTTTTATTTTCGTCTGGTGCGCTGTCTTCTTTCAGCTTCAACCCAAAGTCGCCCTGCGCTATTGCCGATACTCCGCTTTCCATAGCAACAATTTTCCCGCCGCTTTTTACAAAATCCTGTAGCTTTTCAATGCCGCTCTTACTGTCCAATACCTGGTAGCTGCCATCTGGAACTATCAGCACATCATAATTTGATAGATTGGTAAACGTAAGGTTCTCAGCATTCAACAATGTTATGGGGTAATGCAGCGTTTGGTCAAACAGGCTCCATACTTCACCGGCTGATGATGATGATACCTGCCTCCCGCTTAGCAACGCCACTTTAGGTGCATGTATAAACCGCACGTCAGACGAGCCAAAGTCCGCGCCTTTCTCCATAAAACCGCTTGCTACGGCATCTGCCTGCACGTTAAATTGTTTGCAACCGGCGTTTACAATATCGCTCCAGTCAGCATCATTGTTGCCTTTTAAAATTATAAGTGTACCCCGGTCATAACTCTTTCCATTAAAGCTGAACGGCTTTAGCGAATACCGCACCTTTATACCTTTTTGCAGCAGGTAACACAAAAGCTTTGTATCGTTAAGGCTTGTATAAGGCACCAGCAAACCGTATGCTGATTGCACTGTTGTAACAGCAGGCGCAGCATTGTAAGCGCCAACATCAAGCCTGTCTTTTACTTCGTAAGCGGTTACACCGTATACATACGGTACGCTCCAGGCAGTAATATCGTAGGTTGCAGAATCGCTCAAATAACCCTTTGGCTCAAACAATACTTTTACCAGTTTACCTTTTGGCTGGTTGGTGGTAACAGCTAATTGATAACCTTCATCATTATAAGCCTCTTCTTTTCCGTTGGCATAATTTATACCCCTGAATGTTTTAGTGGTAGTACTTCCGTAGTCAATACCATTCTGCTGCATCAGTTCAGCCACAGCCTGCAGCCGGTTGGGGTCTTTTGCGGTAAGCACATAAGTTTTATAATCAAAACCAACGCCGCTGCGCGTATCATCAAAAAATTTCTTGAATTCTGTTATAAGTTTACCCGCATTTTGCGATGATATTTCTATCGTCGACATTCCGGTGGTATAATGGTGCAGCGCCCTTTCAACTAATGTAAGCGTGTCATCATCCCTTGTTTTTATACCCAAGCCCGCGCCAATGCCGCCCTGCTCAAACGTCATACCTATGCTGCCGTTGTAAACCGGGTAAGTATCGCCATAGCTGGGGTAGAACAGGTCAAATTCTTCCTTGGTAAAATACAGCCAGCCGTTGTTGTCAAAATATTTGGCGTTATTCTTTCCTATCTGCACCTGGAAATCGCGCTGCCACTTTGTAATTACCTCGTGGTAAGGCTCCGCTGCAGGGGCAAAATAGTATGGTGCATTATAACCCTGCTCGTGAAAATCAACATGCACCTGCGGCAGCCATTGATTATATAGTTTTAAACGCTGCTGGCTTTCTTTTTGCGTTTGCCACGCCCAGTCGCGGTTAAGGTCAAAATTGTAATGGTTGGTCCTGCCCTGCGGCCACGGTTCATTATGCTCCCGCGCCTGGTTATCCGCGTTAAATGCCCCGCCCACTATTGAATTATACCAGTTAACATACCTGTCCCTTCCGTCAGGGTTAATACAGGGGTCAATAACAACCACTGTGTTTTTTAAATATTCTTTGGTTGCGGTATTGGCGGGGTCAACAAGGGCAAACAGTGTAAGCATCGCCGCTTCAGACGAGGCTGGCTCGTTACCATGTACGTTATAGCTTAGCCACACTATGGCAGGCGCGCCATCAGTAACTGGCGCCATTTTATCGCGTGCAGTGCCCGCGAGCCTGAGGTTGTTAACCCTTATGGCATCCAGCTTTTGCAGGTTCTCGGGCAGGGCAATAAAAGCAACTTCAAGGTCGCGCCCCTCGTATGTTTCGCCATACTTTTCAATCTTTACCATATTGGGCGCCGCATCTGCCACGGCCTTAAAATAGTTGAGTATTTTATAATGCGGCGTAAAACGTGTGCCTACCTTATAGCCTAAAAACTGCTGTGGCGAAGGAACATTTTGGGCGTACCCAGAAAACACCCCCGCCATTGCCAAAACGACTGCAATAATTTTTCTCATAATATTTTTTAACAGGTGGTGAAAATATTGAAAGAAACCCTTGCCGCCAAAAAATGAGGGACAGATGCATCGGTTGTGTTGCAACAGCCCGCCCGCCAAACAATTCCACGCACCAAACTGTAGACAAAACGTGCACAAAAGCCGCACAATCGTAGCCATTTTGTACACAAAAAAAGTGGAGGGTAAACGAGTAATTACTTGATTATGTGAACATTGCATTTTTATAGCCCTCATATTACAATTTTTAATATACCAGCGCTGCCAACCGCTGTTTGCTGATACCATAACATGCCTGTCTTCGTCTTTAATACTTTTAATGCTGTCATAAATTAATCTTGTGATCTATGAACCATGAACTATTTACCAATGAACTGAATTTCGTCGCCCCCTTTAGAGCTTGTCCCGATTGATTCGGGAGGATGGTGGTTCCCTTTACTATATATAAAAAGTGCTGTTTTGTCCGCTATTTTAGGAAGATTTATTTTAGTTTTTTGGGTTAGACTACTTTTCTGCAATATCAATTGTAGCACCCGTAACTTTCATTAACTTTAGTACAAAACTGGCTGCGGAATGTCTCTATTCGCAAATAGGCGATGATATAAGCAAATGAAGGAATTTCTCCCAAGTAACCCTCAAGCACTGGAAATGCGTGTTAAACAAAACCCGGATTTAATGAAAGATTATAAGAAAAAGGTATTTGAAGGCAGGTCATTAATCTTCAGAATCCAGTACTACTTTTGGACTGCGGGCTGTGCAATTTTATTTATTTATTTATGCACCCGCATATTTGATAATTGGACGGTTATATCAATAATTAATTTTTTCTTATTGTTGGTCATTTTTGGCGGTACGACAGATAAAATTGTTGTTTATGAAGACGGCTTTCTAATCACGAGCCAAAGTTTAATTAAGCTATTTTCATCAAAAGATGAATTCGTATATAATGAGGTTGCACGGATTGACGCAAGCCTTCCATTAGATGCTTCAACAGGTATTATAGTGTCTATTGTTAGTTTTTTAAGCCCGGTTGGCAACCGAACGTCCAACAGTTTTTCGGTTGGATATAAAGATGGTACAGTTAAAGATGTTCAGTGCAAGGTGTTCAGGAGCAAGATTGAAAAAGCATTTGCTTATATTAAACAATATTCAAATTTAGAAATAAAAGTTTCGGAAGATTAAGAAAAAATCACCCATTTTCCGGTATTGTCTCAGTTTGCAAATATTTACTTGAATTCCTTTTGAAAATTAAGGCTGTCTATTTTAAGTTGCTTTTTTTGGTAAGCAAATTCAGTCAAACTAAATGGCCCCACTATGATCTGATTCGCTGGCAATCCAACTTTATCCTTGTCTTTGTCCAATATCCAAAATTGCAGGCCACCATTGGCATTAGTGGTTTCTGCTATGATAAAATGTTCGTCATCGCCTATTTTGGAAATACAATTTAAGCGTCTGAAACTCTGGTTACGGGTTATGAGAGATAACACATTACAAGTATCTATAGTGGTTATTGTGGATTCGGTAACGGAATACCGGCCCGATTTGTCATGCCAAATGGATTCTTTGCTTCTTTTTAATATACTGCTTAAGCTATACGATTTCAAGAATAACACAATAAAAACTACACATGCTAATAACAAAATACTGAAAATGACAAATCCTGTTTTTTTGTTTTTATTGACCCTCATTAAGTGTTATTTAGTCTGCTAATTTAACAATATCCTCAATACCGCCGCTCTGCTTAGCTTGTAATAAACAGAAAGCCGCAACCGCTGTTCATAGCCTGTGGCTATTGGCTACACATAAACCCCCTGCCGAACTTTGCAGTATCACTAAGGCGCCAGCATCGCACAATTACCCTCGCCCAAGGCCCCGCTGCTGCCTGTACACGCGGCTACGCCATCAAGCATCATATTTTTTATTCGCATCAGTTCTTCAATTTTTTCGTCAATCATCTTAACCTTTTCGTCAACCTTCTTCACCACAGTATTGCATGATGCCTGGTTTTCTTCAATAAGCGCTAAAAGGTCTGACGATTCATCAAGCGTAAATCTAAAGCCCTTCAGCTTTTTAATGGTCAGCAGCTTTCTAAACACCTCTTCCGGGTAATCTTTATAATTGTTTACCATCCGGTTTTTTCGCCCCAGTGTAAACATGCCCTGTTTCTCGTAAAAACGTATGGTATGCCGCGAAAAACCGCTAAGCTTTGACAGTTGCCCTATAAGCATATACAAAATATTTTTCGCCAGCAATGTACACCGTAAACTATACTCTACCGTTTACATTTACCAAAATTAATTTTATTGCATGGGCTTACACAAAAGGATTATTGCCGCCTTTATACTGCTGCAATTTTTTATTGCTGGCAATACGCAGTGCCGGGATGACTGCAAGGACAACACGTCAACAAGTTCAAAAAGATCTGCCCCAACACAACTTGCAATGAATAATACAAAAAGCAACGGTTTTAGCTGTAAGCTTACAAGCACAGAATTAAGAAAACGGAAACAGGAAGTATTAGCCGTTATAAAAAAGCATGTGCTGGCAACGCAAAACCTGCCCAACAGTTACCGCTATAAATTCAGCGGTACCGATGAAATGATAGATACATTAACGGCTTTTATAAAAACGGAGAGGCGGTGTTGCGATTTCTTTTCTTTTAAAATAGCTGTTTCATCGGGCCCTTTTATATGGCTGGAAATATCCGGCCCCGCAGGCGTAAAAGAGTTTATAAAAACTGAGCTGGGATTATAACAGCCCATTGAAGCTAAAGTCAGCACAACTACACTTCGCACTATGTGCAAAAGCGAAGCTTTTCTATGTCTCCTCACCCACGCTGCTTCTATGTGTTCCTATGTTTTCTACTGTGCCTATGTGTTGAAATAAACTTCCGTGTAAATCTAAGTGCAAAAAGCGAAGCGTTTCTATGTCTTCTTGTCCACCCAGGCCGCTTCCATGTGTTCCTATGTTTTCTGTTGTGCCTATGTGTTGAAAAAAAATTCTGTGAAACTCCGCGCAAAACTCTGCGAAACTCTGTGTCCTGTATCCTGAAACACTTTCTATCCCTCCGCCAGCGCCTTTATCTGCACCAGAATGGGGTTCCAGCCCTCGCCGTTATTATACGTTTCGGTATATCTTTTTTCACCATCGGCAACGGTGGCAAAATCGCCCTGGCTTACGGTTAGTATTGTTTGGCCATTATCTTCCGCCAGCGCGTAGGTAACTGTTAAATAATTTTCAGGCACATCAGGCATGTTGGGGTTGTTGGGGTCAATAACAGTGTATACCAGCAGCTTACCCGGCTCAATACGCACCACTTCACCTTTTACAAAAACCATTTCATTGCCCTCATATACGCCTTTCCATAATAGTGGGCTGCCCACTTGCCAGTCGCTGGTGGCCTCGCAACCAAACATATACTTTTTTGTTTCGGCAGGGTTAACAAGCAGGTTCCAAACAGTTGCTGAAGGGGCATTTATGGTTATCGTATTTTCTACAACAAGTGGTGTTGACATGGCGTTTATTTTATAACTGCAATATTAACCAGTTTGCAAGAAGGGCTATTGCATTTTACGGATTATTTCTAACCGAATGCGGAGTAACACCAAACTGCTTTTTAAAAGCGTTATTAAAATGCTGTGGTGTTGCATAACCAAGTTCTGCAGCAATTTCAGCAGCTGTTTTTTGGGTATCCCGCAGGTATTGCTGTGCAAGCTGCAGGCGCTGTTGGGCAAGATAACCAAACACAGTTGTATTAAATGTTTCTTTAAAACCGCGTTTAAGTTTATACTCGTTCAACCCCACTGTTCTTGCAATTTCACTAAGGTTTGGCGGGCAATGCAGGCGCTCGTTCACAAGGTCACGCACAGCAATAATTTTTTCTTTATCTGTTATATTTTTAATAAATGGTTGTGTATTTTCTTCTGCCGCTTTATACGATTCTGCACATAAAACCAGCAGCTCAATACTTTTTGACAGCAGGAAGAGGTTTTTAAGTTCGCCCGCATACTTACAATGTATTATTTGCTGTATAACCTGTTGAATTGCCGGTGTTATAGCACCCCAGTTATTGCTGAGCATTACATTTTTACCGGCCAGGATATCTTCTGTAAATTTTTGCAGCATGCCGCCTGCATTTTGCGTGAATTGTATAAACAGGTCAGCAGGAAACTGTATGCCAAAGGTTTCTAGCTCCAGTGTTTTATTTTCTACCACAATATCAAACCCGTTTGAGTACATAATGTTGTGGTGGCCACCGGCGAGTTGATATGTAGCATTAAGCTGTTTATATAAAAATTTATAGTCGCCCCGCAAACCAAAATGCAGGCGCACAACATTATTGGTGCTGCTGCCCGCAAAACTGCTGTAGCCGTTGCATATTGATACAGCATGCCCCAGCACTATACTGCCGCACTGCCATATAGTTGATGTGCGGGTACCATTTTCAAATTGTTGCTGTTGTGTTTGCTCCATACATTATTAAACGCGGCAGCTAAGTCGTATTTCGGTGCGTTGCCCCGGCATGCTTTTTATAACTATTTGCCCTTTTAAATCGTTTGCACGCTGCCGCATATTGTTCATGCCGTTGCGGTGCCTGCCAATGCTGCTTACATCAAATCCGCGCCCATTGTCCTCTACTATAACCCTCAGCTTATTATTGCGCTGTATAACATAAATGCTGCAAACGCTGCTGCCCGAGTGTTTTACAACATTGTTTACCGCCTCCTTAAATACAAGGTAAATATTGGTTTTTTTATTTGGCGAAATAAGCATGTTCTTATCGCTTAAACTGCTTTTAAAAATAAACTGTATGCCCCTGTCTTGCAAAAGTGGCTCGGCAAATAATTGCATGCGGTTTACAAGCTGCCCCATAACATCATTACGCGGGTTAATGTTCCAAACCAGGTCGTCAAGATTATTAATTATATCAACTGTGCCGCTTTGTATAATGCCTATATATTCATTATCACCCTGCTCTCTTTTAGCAAGCTGGCTGTAAACATTAATACTGCTTACGGTTGAACCAATATCATCGTGCAGGTCGGCAGATATTTTTCTTCTTATTTTTTCAATTTTCATCAGTTGCCTTAACCGGTACCTGTAAAAACCAAAAAACAACAGGCTTATAATTATAAGAACAGTAGTGTAAAACCACCAGGTATTAAACCAGGGCCGTGTAATGGTAAATGAGTATTGCAGCGGGGCTGTGCTTATAACTTCGTTGTTTTGCACGGCAACTACCTGAAATGTATAATCGCCGGGTTTAAGTGCATTAAATTGAATATCCCGCTGGCCGTTTTGTGTAAAATACCATTCGCCACCAGCCGGTGCAGCACCAGCAAGCCTGTATTTAAAATGCAGCAGGCCGGCATCCTCATACACAGGTATGGCAAGCCTGAACAGTATGTTATTTTTATTACTTGCAAGGCTAATACCGTTTTTGTACACCGTATCTGTATTGTTTACCAGCGTGTAAAGTAATAAAGGGTCGGCCTTTTTTACTTCAAGGCTTTTGCTGACAGGAAGCATAAACATGCCGCTGGTTGTGGCAAGATAAATATTGCTGCTGTCTTCTTCAGCATCGTTAATGGCAGAAAATTCAACCGGGAAGGGGTACAGGTTATTTATTACAGTATCTGCGGTGGCATCAAGCACTTCAATATTGTGTGCCTTAAAAAGCCATATATGGTTATTGCAGCGCTTTATTTTAACAATAGCATCTAACGGGTATTGGTCATTTGCCTTTACCTGTGTTACCTGTGTGCCGTTTATGGCAAATAAGCCTTTGTTAAATGTAGCAGCATAAATTTTGTTGCCAAAATGCGCCATTGACGATACATACAGCCGTTGGCTGCTGTATGTAATATAATCTGTAGCGGGTCCTTTAATGCGTTGCAGCCCATCGCTGAACGATACCAGCAGGCTTTGTGTTACCGTGTCAAACATCACTGATCTTACCCTGTAAATACGCGATCTGTACAAATAGCCGCCTGTTGAATTACCATTTGCTGCAAGCAATGAATCTGGTATCGCCAAAGACGCGCTGGCCGTTGGCTTTATCTGCAGTTCATCCGTATTTTTAACTAATAACCCTGCCGACAGCCCAAGATATCCTGTATTGTTTACTATGGCCGCAGATTTTACGCTTTCTCGGAAAAGAAGTGTAAGCTGCCCTGTGGCAATATTTAGGAGGTCAAGTCTTTTTGACGATTCAACAAAATAATTGCTGTCGTTGGCACGCTCAACATTTTCAATAGTGCCGTATGCAGGCGGCATTTTGGCAAGTTGCTTATCAAATATTGTATCTTGCGGCTGCATTAGCGAAATGTCGCCCTGCTCGCTTGCAACAAGCAGCCCCATGCGTGTTTGGGTTACCAGCTTTATGTAATCATTTGGTTTAATGCGGGCGCTGCCTGCCGGTTCAATTTTTCTCCATCCTTTGGGTTTAAATGATACCAGCAGGCCTTTTGACAAACTTGCAAACCATTCATTGCCTTCTTTATCTTCTGCCATCGATGTAATATTATACCCCGGTATGGAGTCAAAGCCATCCAGTGTATAGCTCACGTTTTTTGTATTAACCCAAACTTTCTGCTTAAATACAGTAACGGTGTTAAAAAAGCCTTTAACAGGCAGTGAGAAAGTAATAGCAGGCTTGTTAGTGCTAAAATTTAAACCATAAAGTATGCGGTTGCGCGGGTCGGCAACAAACATGCTGTTACCGAGCGATGCCTTTTCCAGTGTAACGCGTACGTCAAACCTGCCGCTATCATCAAGTTTTACAACAGAAACCGGCGCACCTTTTTTATAAATAAAAAAGCTGTCTTTTGCCAGGCCCACTGCCATATTATGCATAATGCATATTCTTGACAGGTTAACACCACGCACACCAATTTCTTCATAGTGGCATTTCATGGTTGCCGTGTTGCAAATAAAAAAGCCCCTGGATGTGGCAACTATCAGTTCATCACCAAGCAGCACCATGGTAGAATAATTAAATGAATTTCTAAAGTCGTATGCCTCCAGGTAATACATTTTATCATTCTGTATATAAAATATCTGGCTGTTAAAGTTGTGGCACCAAACCCGGCCATAATTATCTTCTATAAGGTTGGTCATGCTTATAGATGTCTCTTCCGGGTTGCTGAAATTTGTAAAGCTAACACCATCAAAACGGCTTACACCAAGGTTATGTGCAACCCAAATAAATCCCTTTTTATCAACCAGCAGGTCATATATTTCGTTTGAGGGGCAATTGGGTATTTGCTGCAGCGTACGCTGCGCCTTGCCCGTGCAGTATAACGTAACTGCCAAAAAAAATAACAGTATTTTGCGGGCAAACAACATGCTTATCTTATAAAATTTAAATTTTGTAAATATAGTTATATATAATTTTTATAACTGTATACGGTATACAATCTAAGGGCTGGCGCCAGGTTTTAATAAAAAAGGCGCATTTTACAATGCGCCCAAAACCAAAACCAAATTTTAATTATCACTTATAACAGTGAATATTCTTTAGCATGTTCAATCATTTCAACAACTTCTTCAGGCATTTGGCGTACGCCAAAACGCTCGCCACCCACCATTAATATCATGGTTTGAACAATGTCGTTGTAATTAAGACGCCTTATTGACGAGATGTTGTTGGCATTAATTATTATGCTTCCGTCTTCAGTCTCTTCAATGGTATCAAGTTTAATAAATTGTGCTTTCATAATTATTGTTTTAATTAATAATACCTAAGTAGGTTATAAAACCATGCCAGAAAATAAAGAAGTTATTAAAACAATGTGAAAGAACCGGGATTTTCAGGATTGTTAATGATGGTGAGGATATAAGTAAAATGTAATTGCAGCCTATAACACAAACGCCTGGTTCGCGTCTCACGAACCCTCCCAATTTGCAGCCCACAAGTGGTTCGTGAAGCACCAGCCACGGGGGGAAACACAACCGGAACCTAACATACGTAAACTTCATAAAACAAAAACCGGCTAAGCAAAATTGCTCAGCCGGTACACATTATATTGCTTCAATGTTATAATGTTATATTCTAACCAGCCAGTTGTATACGTCATCTGCTTTGCCTTCGCGTATTGCTGAAAGCCTTGCTTTAACTGCTGGGGCAATTTTCCAGGCGGCTGTATCAAACTGCATTACATAATCTTTATAGCGCAGTTCTTTTATGGGTGCTATAACCGCTGCAGTGCCAGTGCCAAATACTTCTTTAAGCGTGCCGCTTTTGTAGGCATCCATTACTTCATCAATGTTTATTCTTCTTTCTTCCACTTCCATGCCCATCTCATGCAAAATAGTCATTACGCTGTCGCGGGTAACACCATTTAATATAGTGCCTTCGTCAAGTGAGGGTGTGATGGCCTTGTTGCCAATAATAAACATCACGTTCATCATACCCACTTCCTGCAGCCATTTGTGCTCAAATGCATCTGTCCATAACACCTGGTCATAGCCCTTTTCCCTTGCATCGGTGGCTGCACGCAGGCTGCCACCATAGTTGCCGGCATTCTTGCTAAAGCCTACACCACCGGGTGCTGCACGGGTATATTTTTCTTCCACCAAAATTTTCATTGGTGCAGCAAAATACGGCCCTGTAGGGCTCAGTATGATGATAAACTTGTAAGTCTCACTTGGCCTGACACCCAAAAACTGGTCGGTTGAAAACATTACGGGGCGTATATACAGTGCGTAATCTTTACGCTGTGGTATCCAGTTTTTATCAAGTGCAATTAACCGGCGCATACCTTCAATAAATATTTCTTCAGGCACCGTGGGCATATTCATGCGTTCGGCGCTAAGGTTAAACCTGCGCAGGTTATCGTAGGGGCGAAAAATAAATGCGTTACTATTTTCGTCTTTATAAGCTTTAATACCTTCAAAAATGGCCTGGCCATAATGCAGCGCCGCCATCGATGGTTCCATTAGCAATGGCTGGTAGGGTTTAATTTCCACATTCTTCCACTCACCATTCTCATAATCTGCCTCCAGCATATGGTCGGTAAAATAACGGCCAAAAGGAAGCTCATCAAAATTCATTTCATTTAACTTACTTCGTTCCACTTTTGTTACAAGTATGTCTAAAGCTTCTGTCATAACATTTACTTTTGTTGCAAAGAAAAGAAAAAAACTAACAACTGTTAATACTTTTATATGAATGTTAATTTACCCGGTTTTGTTATAGCTGACCTGTATAAAAACAATCTTGTAATTACAGATGTTGCTGAAGTACAGCCCGAAAAACCGGCACCGCAATTTACTGAAAATACCGTTTTGCCCGGGCAGGAAAAAGCGGGGCCTGCGCAAAAAAAATGGTATTTGGGTGATAATAAAAAAGGTGTTGTAATTGCCGTGGCTGATGAGGATGCCGTATTTATCAGCGATGAGGGACTTGAAACTATAAAAAATATGTTAAAGGGCCTGCAAATGAACCTGGGCGATATAGCCGTTGTAAACCTGCATAATGAGCCGGTTACATTTAATGATTTAAAACAACAATTAAACGCCAGGCATGTTATTATGTTTGGGGTAACAACAGCGCAGCTTGGTTTACCTTTTACAATACCTTATTACCAGGTGCAAAACTATGCCGGCTGTACGCTGCTGGCGGCACCGGTAATAACATTGGCGGGCCCCGCTGCTACAACAGATGCAATAAAAACAGAAAAAAGAAAATTGTGGGATAGTTTAAAGAGAATAAATTTTTAACCGGGTTATAAGCCTTAAGCTGTAAACTTCACGTAAAATGACAGGCCGTTAACCCTTACAGCTTACGGCTTATAGCTTACAGCCTCCGCTGATAAATTAAATATTATGCAGCCACATACTTTAATATTCGCCAGCAATAACCAGCATAAGGCTGATGAAGTAAAAAAAATAATCGGCGACACCTTTTCTGTAATGACGCTGAAAGATGCTAACATTAATATTGACATACCTGAGCCGCATGACACGCTTGAGGCAAATGCATCAGAAAAAGCATATACCATTCATAAATTGTCAAATAAAAATTGTTTTGCTGAAGATACCGGTCTTGAAGTTGAAGAGTTGAATGGCGAACCTGGCGTACACAGTGCCCGCTACGCGGGCGAGGGCAGAGATTTTAAAGCCAATATTGATAAACTGCTGCAGAATATGCAGGGCAAGCAAAACAGGAAAGCGCGCTTTAGAACAGTGATAGCGCTTATATGGCACACACACGAATACTGTTTTGAGGGAATATGCGAAGGAACAATAATTGACACGCCGCGCGGCGGCCAGGGTTTTGGCTACGACCCTGTTTTTGTGCCCAATGGCAGCGACAAAACCTTTGCTGAAATGAATATGGATGAAAAAAACAAATACAGCCACCGGCGTAAAGCGGTAGATAAACTGGTTGAATTTTTAAAGGGTGTGGATGAGCCTAAAGTAACCGTACCTGTTGATTAAAAGCACTATCATATGGAACGTGTAAAACTAACCTTGCCCGCCACTTTTACATTCTCAACAATACTTACCATCCGCGTTAGCGACATCAATTATGCCGGCCATGTTGGTAACGACGCCTTTCTTGCGCTGGTGCATGAAGCAAGGCAGCAGTTTTTACTTCACCACGGTTATACTGAAAGTAACCTGGAAGGTGTTGGCTTAATTATGACCGATGTTGCCATTGAATTTAAGAAGGAACTGAACTACGGTGATAACGTTAAAATATCCGTCGCCACAACCGGCTTTGATAAGTATGGTTTTGATTTTTTTTACAAGCTGGAAATTATAAAACCAGGTGAAACTGTTGTGGCCGGTAAAGCAAAAACAGGCATGCTGTGCTATGACTATACGAATAAAAAGTTGGTGCAGGTGCCTGATAAGGTAATTAAACAGTTGTTAGTATAATTTAAAATTACCTTGCTGTTTTAAAGGCTATAAGTTTGTAATTTTGATAGCCCCCTTACTAAAAGGCTCATACTTAATTACCCAAAACCATGTCCATAATGAAAGCACCACTGTTATTTACCATATTAAGCGTTGCCCTGTTTGTACCACATATTAGCACCCGCGCCCAAGTCATCAACGCGCAGGATTCGCTGGCGTTGGTCGACCTGTATAATAACGCCGGTGGCCCACACTGGCACAGCAACACTAATTGGCTTACAACTGCCCCGGTTGGAAATTGGTTTGGCATAAGGGCAGATGCGGGCAGGGTTAAATCAATAAGGCTTACAAACAATGGCCTCAAAGGAAGTTTGGCGCCTTCCATCGGCAACCTAAACGCTGCTGATACCATTGCGCTGAATTTGAATAATCTTGGCGATAGCATACCATCTACCATAACCAGCCTTAACCCTATTATGGCCCTGGATATTTCAAACAATAATTTCACGTTTGCCGGCATGGAAGTTATACCCTCCACTTTTTTGTTTGCCAAATATGCTCCCCAAAACAATATAACATTTACCGTCAGTGGCAACTTGTTTTCTGCCAGCGTTGGGGGAACTTTAAACAATGAATCTTTTACCTGGTACAAAAATTCAGCGGTTTACGCTACGCATACGGCAGATTCAACCCTAACTGTGCCCGCTGCTGAAGTTGAAAATGAATATGCATTAACTATTACCAACAGCAGCGTGCCTGGGTTAACGTTATATAGCCCTTACCCATTAAGGGTGCAGGACAGCCTGGCACTGGTTGACTTATACGACAGCACCAACGGTGCGTACTGGACGCAAGGAAGGCATTGGACAGGCCCGATAAACAGCTGGGGCGGTATAACCGTTGCAAAGGGGCGAGTAGTTGGTATAAGGGAAGTAGGAGGCTTGGTATTAAGTGGGTTCCAGATACAGGTTTTAGGTGCAATGTCTGGAATGATACCCGCATCATTCGGCAATCTAACAGCGCTGCAGGCAATTGACTTTCGCTACGATCAATTAACTGGCCTGCCACATACTATTGGCAACCTTACAAAACTGCGCTCCATTAACCTTTTTAATAATGCTTTTATTGATACCATACCGGTTGAAATAGGGCGCCTTAAAGCACTGGTTTTTTTGGAGCTTTCTTATACAGGTTGCCGGTACCTGCAAGATTCAATAGGGTTGCTTAGCCAACTGGTAACGCTTAACTTTACCCACGACCAGACGACTGACCCTTACATATATTATGCGCCAGGCGTACGGCTATCGGGCCAAATACCGGCCAGTTTTGGCAACCTTAGCAACCTGCGGGTGCTAAACCTGTCGTACAACAATTTGTCTGGCAATATACCGGCACAGATTGGCAGCTTGCACAACCTTGACACATTATGGCTTGGTTACAATAACCTGAGCGGCACTATACCGGCCAGCCTTGGCAACTGTACAAACCTAACCACTTTGCGCCTAAACAAAAATAACCTTTCAGATACCATTCCAGCTTCATTTGGCAGCCTGTATAACCTAACAGACCTTGAGTGTAACGATAATAAGTTAACGGGCAATATACCCAATAGCCTAACCCAGCTTAAGGCAATCAAATACTTTTATCTGCAAAATAACCTGCTATCAGGCAGCCTTCCCCCTTTAATTGACAGCGCTAGCCATTACATAAGCATTGGTTTAAATAATAATCATTTTAGCGGCGATGTTTCTACAGTATTCGCAGGCAGCAAGCCAGCCACAGCCGGTACAAGTTTTAGTATTCAAAACAATGTATTCACCTTCCGGGGTATGGAAACCGCCGTGTCAAAGATTTTAAATATTTTTTATGCCCCGCAGGCTGCTATACCTATTTATCGGCAGGGCAATATACTGTATGTAGTGGCCGGGGGCACAATGGCCAATGATACCTTCAGGTTGTTTAAAAATGGGGTGCTGTCTCAGGCACATACAGGCGATTCAAGTTTTACCATTACGTCCATAGGCAACTATAATATAACTGTTACCAATAAAATAGCAAACCAGCTTACGCTGCGCAGCGATACGCTTAATGTTGATGCCCTGCCTGTAACCCTGCTAAACTTTACGGCTGCCCGCGTTAAAACCGGTGTACAGCTTAACTGGCAAACCGCGCAGGAGGTTAATATAGCCAGTTATATTGTGGAGAGAAGCACTGATGGTGCTGCCTTTACAAGCATTGGCACAGTGGCAGCAACAGGTAATTCAACCATAAGGCAGGCTTACCAGTACACAGATGTGGATGCAGCGGCCATTAACAGCAATACCTTATACTACCGGCTAAAAATTGCAGATAAAGATGGCAATTACAGCTACAGTAAAATTGTAAGCCTGCAAAATGAGGGCAGCAGCAAAGCATTTGTTGTGTACCCCAACCCTGCCCGCACAAGCTGTATGGTACAATTTACCGCAACAGCCGCAAAAAAATATGTTATAGCCCTAACCACTGCTGATGGAAAGGTTATAAAACGCATAAGCGTAGCAGCCACGCCCGGCAGCAACCGTGTTGCCGTTGATGTTGCCGGCCTGCCGCAGGCAACCTACCTTATAAATGTTATAAGCGATGAGGGCAGCAAAACGCTTAAGGTGGTGAAGGAATAGTGCCTACTGCATGAATATTATAGAAAGGCTGCCCGTGTGCAGCCTTTTTTAAAGCGCGTGCACGGAAAAAATGAAGGAGAGGCCGGCCGCAAAAATTTAATTGGCTGCCTGTTGCAAGGGCGTACTTTTGTTTTCGTTAACAACCATTGCTAAACCGCTTTATAATTTGCCCAAAACCATAACTGAAATGAAAACACTGTCTTTTTTAGCAGCCTTAATATTTGTTTTGTTTATGCCATCTGTAAAATCAACAGCGCAAAGTGTGTCTATTGATAAGTTGTTTTATGATGGTAATAACATGACAATCTACTGGAGCGCAACCGACGAATCGCCGTTCACCGAATATCATTTAGACCGATACATACGATCCTCGATTGACGGGGGTTATTATTATGTTGCAACAATTGTTTTGCCATCCAGTGGCGGAACTGGCAGCTATAGCGATTCAGTAGTAGACACTGCCGAATACTCAGGGCCGTATTATTATATTATTCGAGCAACTAACGATAAAAAACAGCAAATAAGCAGCGGGCCCTTTGCTTCCTTTATTTTGCCCCTCAGTTTACAAGACTCCCTTGCTGTCCTTGATATCAGAAGTAATTTAGATTGGGCTAAGGCAGTCCACAATTATGGTTGGGTCGCCGGAAACCCACCAATATGCGAATGGTACGGCGTAACTGCTGTTAAAAACAGGGTTACAGGTATAAATTTAGCGGGCATTAATTTGAGTGGCACAATTTCGCCTTCTTTAAAAAAGCTTACAGCGCTAACGTATTTTAATTTAGGGGCCAGCCCCTTTGTAAGCGGCCCTATCCCAGATTCTCTTAACAAACTTTCTTCATTATCCTATTTTAACGTTGGCGGGGATAGCCTATATGGGCCAATACCGCTTACGTTTACCGGTTTTTCATCGCTAAAATACTTAAACCTGTCGCACAATTGGTTTACTGGCCCAATAGACTCGTTGGTTAATTTTACAAGCCTTGATACGCTGTATATAAACGATAACAATTTAAGCGGGCCTATACCGCCTGGTATAACCAATCTTCGGCCGATTACTACGGTTGACATAAGCTATAACAACTTCGATTTTGATGGCATGGCAGCCACCGCAAGCCAGTTCATCCTTGGTAAATTTTCGCCCCAGCGCCAAATCAGGTTTACTTTAAATGAAAATGTTTATTCTGTTACGGCCGGGGGTGTACTTAGCGACAATACTTATACATGGTACAAAAATGAAAAACCATACGCAGTTAATGTAGGAGATTCGGTTTTAACAGTGCCCAAAAACAGCATCGACTGGTATAGTGTTGTTGTAACAAATGCCCATGTGCCCAGCGTTTCGTTGTATGTTTACCCATTGCGTGTACGGGACAGCCTGGCTTTAGTTGATTTTTATGATAGCACAAATGGGAATCATTGGGGCAAATTTTACACAGGTTGGAAAACCCGCCTGCCCCTAGATAAATGGACAGGAGTAAGCGTGCGTGCACAGCGGGTAAAATCGTTATTTGTAGGCGGGGCTTATATATATCCTCAAGAATATGATGTTTTTTGGGTATCCGGGCGATTGCCACAAACATTTGAAAGCCTTGCTTTGGATTCGTTAGGGCTGGCAGGGGCTTATATTTATGAGATACCACCTTTTATCGGCAACATGATTAGTTTAAAATATTTATACATCACTGCTTCTAATTATATGTCAAACTATTATCCACACATGATAGGAGAAATATCTGGCGAAATACCTGCTTCATTTGCAAATTTGACCAACCTCACATATTTAGACCTTAATCACGACAATCTCATTGGCAATGTGCCATCTTTTATTGGTGACAGGACTGAGTTACGAGGCCTTAATCTTTCTTACAACCGCCTAACCGATACTATTCCCGCTTCAATCGGTAATGACACTAAACTTCATTGGTTAGATTTATCATATAATAATTTAACAGGCAAAATACCGGCATCTCTAACCAATTGTACAGCCCTGCAGCGCTTTATATTGCGCAACAACCACCTGTCCGGAGCCTTGCCGCCAATAATAGGCAATTTAAGCCTTATAGTTTTTGATGTAACTGCCAATGAATTGAGCGGGGATGTTTCAAGTATAATCAAGCCAGGTGCAAACCCTGATAAAGATCGTATAGCCGGGCATGTTGAATACAACAATTTTAATTTCTCAGGTATGTACAGCCTTATGCAGAAATGTAGCACGTTAGGCTACTCTCCGCAAAGCCGCATACCCATATACAGGCAAGGCAATAACCTGTATGTTTACGGCGGCGATATGGCTAATGATACCTTTAGGTTGTTTAAAGATGGCCAGTTTTTTAACGCGCATATTGGCGATTCAGCCTTTGCAATAACCTCAACAGGCAAGTATGTAATTACTGTTACCAATAAAAACGTTACTAACCTTACACTAACAAGCGATACACTGGCAGTTGATGCCCTGCCTGTAACCCTGCTAAACTTTACGGCTGCCCGCGTTAAAACCGGTGTACAGCTTAACTGGCAAACCGCGCAGGAAATTAATACAGCCAGTTATGTTGTGGAGAGAAGCACCGATGGTGCTGCCTTTACAAGCATTGGCACAGTGGCAGCAACAGGTAATTCGACCATAACGCAAGCTTACCAGTACACAGATGCGGATGCGGCGGCTATTAACAGCAACACTTTATACTACCGCCTTAACATTGCCGATAAAGATGGCAGTTATAGCTACAGCAAAATTGTAAGCCTGCAAAATAATGGCAGCAGCAAGGCCTTTATTGTTTACCCCAACCCTGCCCGCACAAGCTGTATTGTACAGTTTACTGCAACAGCAGCAAAAAAGTACACAATTGCGTTAACAACTGCTGATGGCAAGGTTATAAAACGTATTAACATTGCTGCTACAGCGGGCATAAACCGTGTTGCGGTTGATGTTGCAGGCCTGCCACAGGCTACCTATTTTATACATATTACAAGTGATAAAGAGACAACAACACTTAAAGTTGTTAGGGAGTAGTTGGACAGTTCATTGCTCATGTTCCTGGTAGAAGCGTGATATTGACAACGGCTATTGCATGGGCAGTGATTAAAACGGGTATTGTGGCAGCGGGTAATGCTGATTTTTCGGTAAAACCTATATATAGCGGAGTGGTTAGCGTTGCAAAAATCGCTACCTTCACGCCACTACATACACTCCCAAACCGCAACACCATGAAGCTAACTTTACTATCCGCCCTAACCGTTGCCCTGTTTACACTACATTTTAATACGCGTGCCCAGGCTGTAAACACGCAGGATTCGCTGGCGTTGGTTGATTTGTATAATAACACCGGTGGGCCCAACTGGCAGGCCAATACTAATTGGCTTACAACCGCCCCTGTAGGCGAGTGGTTTGGCATTAAGGTATCGGGCGGCAGGGTTAAATATATAAACCTTGCTGGCGACTCACTTAAGGGCAGCTTACCACCCACTATTGGCAACCTTAGTGCTGCTGATACCATTTTGCTTAGTTTGAACAACCTTGGCGATAGTATACCTTCTGCCATAACAGGCCTTAAGCCCGTGGTGTACCTGGATATTTCAAACAATAATTTCACGTTCGCAGGTATGGAGGCCATACACTCAAACCTTATCCTTGCCAAATATTCCCCCCAAAACAATATCGCGTTCACTATTAATGGCAACTTATTTTCTTTTAACGCCGGGGGAACATTGGGCAACGACACGTTTACCTGGTACAAAAATTCAGCACAATACGCAACCAAAACAGGCGACTCAACCTTAACGGTGCCGCTTGCAGAAGTTGACAATGAATACGCATTAACCATTACTAACAGCCATGTGCCGGGGCTAACTTTGTATAGCCCTTACCCGCTAAGGGTGCAGGATAGCCTTGCGCTGGTTGATTTTGCTGACAGTACCGGCCAGGTATGGGCGAAATACAGGGGTTGGGGAAAAGGCCCCATACAAAATTGGGGCGGCATAGCCCTTACAAAGGGGCGCGTGGCATCGGTAAATGAAAGCGGGGTAAATATGGCTGGAAATATACCCGCATCATTTGGCAACCTTACTGCTCTGGAAACGCTTGACCTTAGCAACAACTTTTTAAGCAGTGTGCCAGCTACTATTGGTAACCTGCAAAAGCTGCGCTATATTAACCTTTATCATAACCAGGCAATTGATACCATACCTGTGGAAATAGGCCGCCTGGCCGCACTAACCTATGTTAATTTTTCTGTTGCAAACTTGCGCCACTTCCAGGACTCGCTGTTGCGGCTTACTCAATTGCAAACGCTTGACCTTTCGTATAATAAAATATCAGGAACTATTCCTGATGCGATTGGCAACCTGCTTAACCTGCAGGTAGTTTCATTTTTTGGGAATAACTTAAGCGGCACAATACCCGCCAGCCTGGGCAATTGCACAAACTTAACTTCTTTAAACCTAAACTACAATAGCTTAAGCGGCACCATACCAGCCAGCCTGGGCAATTGTGTAAACTTAACTATTTTATACTTAGGCAGTAATAGCTTGTCAGGCACTATTCCCGCTTCTTTCAGCAACCTGTCACATCTAAAAGAGCTTCGCTGCTACGGCGATTCGCTAACAGGTAACTTGCCCAATAGCTTAACCAGGCTTAAAGCATTAACTTTTATTGATGTACGCAATAACATGTTATCAGGAAGCCTGCCCCCCTTAATAGACGATACCACTAAATACGTATTTATTGGTTTAGCAAACAATCATTTTAGCGGGGATGTTTCTTCTATTATACTTGCAGGCAGCCACCCAAATACAAATAGCATGAATTTGTATGTTGACAACAATGGGTTCACTTTCCGGGGCATGGAAACCCTTATACAAAAGTTTGCGTTCTACAGTTACGCCCCGCAAGCCAATATCCCCATATACCGCCAGGGCAATGTACTGTATGTAGCGGCTGGCGGTACGCTGGCCAATGACACTTTCAGGCTGTTTAAAGATGGCGAGCTTGTGCAAGCGCATATAGGTGATTCTGCCTTTACCATCTCAGCCACCGGCAGTTATAACATAACTGCTACCAACAAAATAGCAACCCAGCTTACGCTCTACAGCGATACGCTAAATGTTGATGCCCTGCCCGTAACCCTGCTAAACTTTACGGCTGCCCGCGTTAAAACTAATGTGCAGCTAAACTGGCAAACAGTGCAGGAAGTTAACACAGCCAGCTATGGAATTGAGAGAAGCACAGATGGCCTGGGTTTTAAAGGTATTGGCACAATAGCAGCAGCAGGCAATTCAACTATAACACGGGCTTACGTATTTACAGATTTTGATGCAGCCGCTGTTAACAGCAACACCTTGTACTATCGTTTAAAAATTACCGATAAAGATGGCAGTTATAGCTACAGTAAAATTATAAGCCTGCAAAACGATGGCAGCAGCAACGCATTTATTGTTTACCCTAACCCCGCCCGCACTTCATGCATTGTACAATTTACAGCGCATGCAGCTGAAAAATACAGCATTGCTTTAGTGGCCGCTGATGGTAAGGTTTTAAAAAGAATAAGCATAGCTGCAACCGCAGGCATCAACAGGGCAGTAATTGATATACGCAACCTGCCACAGGCAACCTATTTAATAAATATTACAGGCAAAAAAGATGTTACAACGCTTAAGCTTGTAAAGGAATAATGTATAACTGCATTCATCTTAAAAGGCTTCCGTAGACGGGAAGCCTTTTTCATGAACATACGGAAGGGGTGTTATGCTGTTATAATATTATAAACATCAGGTGCCTTGTTTTTTATCATCAGCTGCTGAGGTTGATGGCTTGGGGCCCGTACTGCGCAGGTTTGATATTTTACCCAGCAGGTCAAACCAAAAAGGTGCGCCAAGCATAATAGCAAGAAATGTGGCTAATAAGCCCATAATTTTACTTACAACGTCTTTAAAATCGTGCAGGCATACATTGTTCCAGCTTAATGGTACCGAACTGTTAACTATCGCGTACGCATTCTGCACATCTTCAACATGCTTTTGCAGGTCTTTTGCCGTAACTGAATCATTTGTTTGCGCTGCAAGTACTTTTACTTTATTTACCCAAACAGTATCACCAGCCTTTGCCAGCGCTGTTTTAGACAGGCTTTCCCGCGCATCTTTATTGTTATATAAATAGGTTGCAAGTGAAATACTGTCTGCGTTGATGGAAATAGTAATAATAAGCCCTATAACTGCGGTCCAGGGCACACTGTACTTTTTTTTCATTGCACCTGTTAACCTGTCACCATTGGTATCATACCAGTTTTCCAGCTTTTCACGAAACAGGTCAATATCGCTTTTCAGGTTAGGAATAGCAGAAGAAGTGTTTTTTATTATGGCAGCATAAGTAGCCGCTGCCTCATTCAAAAAACTTAGAAAAGTTCTCTTCAATTCCATTGAAATTACAGGTGATTTTTCTATCGCCGTTTTATACCCTTCAAGGTTTAGTGGTGGCCATTGCAGCTCTGGCAATGTTGTTATTTCTTTTTGCACTTCTTCAGCAGTCACTTTTATCCTTGTTATATGGTCAAGCAAAGCTGAAACAAAAGTTTCCGCCTTCATGTATGAAGTAGCTTGTTTATTTTTCGACATTGCAGTTAATAAACAATGGTCAACTATTGCCTGCCCCAGCGTTTTATCGGTTACAGTACCATCCGGCTTTAATGAATTGGTGTCAAATATTTTCAACAGCCATGCCTCAAGCACCTTTGCCCTGGCGCGGCTGAGGTTAAGAATAATTTCAACGGCCGAACTTGTAATTACACCAAGTAAAAAATAGATAAAAATAAGTCCTATTACAAGGTCAACGATAGGAAAATTAGTCATGGCGCTTATCTTAGAAGTTAAGAAAATGGCATACTTGCAGCAATCAATTCGGGCAATAAAGTAAGTATTATTATTGAAACTTGCAAGAAGTAATTAAAATCGGCAGATTGGCAACGTTTTAGCAGGCTAATAAAAAGGGCCACCCTAAATTTTAGTCAGCCAATTGTTTATCAGGCAGTTATTTTAGTCCTTTCATACACCGTTCCATATCTTCCAGTTCTCTTCAGCCTGTATTACCAGCATTTCGTAGCCATTTTGTATGGTTGCACCTTTGTCTTTTCCGTATTGAAGAAACCTTGTTAACGGCGGGTTGTATACAAGATCAAACAGGTAGTGGTTATTGGTAACCGCACCGTAAGGTATAGGCGGCGCCTGGTCTGTTTTAGGGTAGGTACCTAAAGGCGTACAATTAATAATAATGGTGTACTCCTTCATTAGATCATCATTCAGCGCATCATAACCTATGGTATTTTTTGCATTACTATTTGTTCTTGACACATACAAAAAAGGTATTTGCATTTTATCAAGTACAAACGCCACTGCCGAAGATGCACCGCCCGTACCGAGCACAAGCGCTTTTGTGTGGTGCTTTTGCAGGTATTTTATAAACGAGTTTTCAAAGCCAATAACATCAGTATTATAGCCGCTTATCTTATCCCCCTCAATTTTTACGCAGTTACATGCATCTGTTTCTCTTACAGCGCTTGATATATTGGTTAAATAGTTTATTACCGCCCTTTTATAAGGTATGGTTATGGCAAAGCCTTTTAATGCCGGGTGTTGCTGCAGAATACCTGCAAGGTCAGTTATAGCAGGTATGGAAAATGCATGAAACACAGCATCATCGATGCCCTCTTTCACAAATTTTTCAGTAAAATATTTCTGTGAAAAAGAATGCGATAGCGGAAAGCCTATTAACCCGTATTCGCGCATAAACTGCTACTTATTTAAGTAAAGGCTAAAGGTATCGCCGCGCAAACCAACACGCATAGCTTCCAGCGGAATTACCTCGGTAGGTGCAATATTGCCCAGGTTTGCATTGCAGCCTAACAGCTCAAGAAAATACAATTGCTGTGGTTTTTGGGGGGCCTCCCAAATAATTTTTTCACCGGGTATTTTGGTAAGTATTTCCTGTACAAGGCCCTCGCGCACCTCGCCGCTGCCGCGGTATATGCCTACATTACCCGCCTCACGGGCTTCAGCAATAACATAGGTTGATCCTGCTTCTAATTCCGCCGTCATCAGCTCTATCCATTTATAAGGGGGGATGATATGCTCTGCATCCTTACTGCCTACCTCGCTTAATACCTTTCCGTGTTTGGTAAGTTTTTCAATGTACCCGCATTTTTCTGTATGCGGTATTGTAATGCTGCCATCGCTAACTTCAATATAATCTATCTTGTAATCCTTTAAAAGCGCTATATAATCATCAAACTGGTTACGTATTAAAAATGCTTCAAACAAGGTACCCCCAAAATATATAGGCATGCCATACTGCTGGTAAACTTCAATTTTCTCACGCAGGTTGGGCGTTACGTAAGATGTGCCAAAACCAAGTTTTACAATATCAGTGTGGGGCGCGGCGATGCTTAAAAAGTTATGCACTTCAGTAATGCTAAGCCCTTTATCCATCACCATTGTTAAACCATGTTCCCTGGGCTGTGCGGTACGTTCGGGCATTTGCGATAAGCTAAAATTCATTTTCTGTAATTATTTTGGTTTGCGTGCAAAAATAAGGGAACAGTGTATAAATACACCTGTTAACAGTTTGGCAAAATAGGTGAAACAAATGAAACCACTAAAATTTTTTGTATTTAATATGCAGCAGATTACCTGAACAGGGGGAGGTATATAAAAATTTTAAAGATCGTGGTCCTATAATTTCCTCCCCTTCTTATACCGCGCCAGCAAATCAACCACCTGGCTGTTTTGCAATATAGATGGGTTTAGTTCAATAAATTTCTTTACAAGTTTTGGTGCCTGGGTAAGGCCGGTTTCAAGTTGCAGCAGGCCTTCTTTTGGTTTACCCGCTGCAAACAGCGATGCACTGTATAAAAAATAAAATAAGGGTTTATTGCCAATAGCAATAAGTGCATGGGCGCACTGTACTGCAGCTTCTTCAAAGTATTCTGCCTTATACAGGCAACGTATTAACGCCTCCCTTGCGCGGCTGTTTTGCGGCTTGCTGCGCACCACCAGGCTAAAGCACTGTATCGCGTCTTTATAATTACCTAATTGCATAGCGCATTCACCCAGTGCAAGGTTATATTCCGGAGCATTGCGTTGTATACGCATGGCAATTTCAAGCTGTTTTATCGCACTCTCCCACTGCTCCTCGTTAATATAGGTAAGGGCTATTTTGTAATTAAGCTTGCTGTCCTGCGGGTTCATGTGCGATGCCTTACGATAATTAAACCTTGCCTGCGCAAACTTACCTAAGCGATGGTAGCAATGGCCTATTGCCTCGTATATCACTTCTTCGGGGCGTGTAAGTTCCAGCACTTTTTCAAGCACTTCAATAGCATCTTTGTATTTGCGCATGCGTATAAAGGCATCGCCCATATTACGGTAAGCGTAATCAAATTTTTCGTCAATTACAACAGCGTACTGGTAGGCATCAATTGCTTTTTCGTAAAGCTTAAGGCCCTGGTAAGCCGCGGCAAGGTTAAACCACGCCAGCTCGTTATAGGGATAATCTTCAATTATTTTCTGGTGCAGGCGAATACTTTCTTCATTACGGCCGGTAAAATCCGTCCAGAAACATATTTTGTAAAGGGCTTCCTCGTTCGTTGGCTCCTGCTCAAGCACAAGTTTCAGGCAGTCGAAAACCTTATCAAATTCCTCGTAATCATCGTATACGTCCGCCAGCTCAAACAATAACTCAATCCGTTCTTCTCCATCAAATAATAACAGGGCTTCTTCCAGCACTTCCACTGCATTTAATTGCTGGTCAAGCGCCAAAAAAGCATCGGTTTTTAAAATATACAGGTTAATATCGGTGCTGTCAAATAGCGATGCCTGCTCCAATACCGTTAAGGCATCCTTGTAGCGGCGGGTGGCAATTAAAAGGTCAGCTTTTTTAATAAGTAATTGCGAAGAATAAGGAAAATACTCCAGCCCGGTTTCAGCGGCTTCCAGGGCTTGCGCCAGGTCGTCTTCGTCGTCAAAATGGTCGATTATTTTTTCGAAAGCTTCTTCTTCCAGGAAAGAGTGGCTTTTGCCGTTGCGCAGATTAGTGTATTGTTGTAATAGTTCCCTAAGTTCCTCACGGTCTTCGCGGTATGGCTGTTCCTGCATAGTATAAGGTTATGGCAAAATACTATCAAATGTTCAATTTTCCAACTATTTAATGTAACATTTTAATTATTAAAACGTTTAGTTAAAAATAATTTGTTAATAATAGCCAAAAATTATACTTTTGCACTAATGAAACATAGCCCTGTTTATACCAAAATAATAGCTGCAGCACTGCTTGTACTTGCTGTAAACTTTTCTTTTGGTGCTTTTTCAGGCAACAGCTATGACGAACATTCAAGCAAGTTCAGCCTTAAGAACCTTGCTAACTTTTCAAAAAGTTACTCACTCTCTTATTTACGCATTGGTAATATGCGCTTTGTTAATACACAACAGGTATCCGAGCAAAAAGTTGACAGCAGTGTACAGGTACAAAGCATAATGCGTATACAACGCGGTAACACCACTTTTGTTTACCCTTACACCTACAAGGTTAGGGTGCCTAAATTTAAAACACCGGCACCACCAGTGTTGAGGTAGTTAGTAATTTATCCAGTTTATTTTGTTTGCAAATTGATTGGTTAGTTGCATTATTTTATAACATAAATGCAGCAGTTAACAATGTATTTGATGTTTAAAACAGGTATAGTGAAAGGGACGATGAAATGCACCGTCATGCTGAACTTGTTTCAGCAACCCTACGTATGTTGGTAGCTAAAAGAAGATGAATATACACACTGCCTGTTCTTTTTACTTTTGCGATAAATGCCCGTTTATTCTGTTAGTTGCTGAAACAAGTTCAGCATGACGATGCGGTGCAGTGGTTGTGCCACTTTTTCTTTCAGTCCCGCGCAAACCCTTACGCGATAAGCTATAAGCTACGAAAGAGATGGAATTGAACGGGTAATTTGCAGCCATTCACATTTCACCCTGGAAATTTCGGGGTCACGTTTCGCCCTAATTGTTCAACACCCGGTAGCCTGTTGCAGGTATATCAAATTTTGATACCGGTACAGGGTTAAAGTTTATAACAGTTGCTGTGTAGGTTATTTTCGACGTTTTGTTTTCACCAGTTATTTCGTATTCTAAAACAAAACCCGGTATATCTTTAAACTGGTATGGGTTTTCAGTTGCTGAAGGTGTTATGCTTGCTGTGTAATAAAAAGTAAATGTTGTACCGTCTTTTAAAATAGCAGTACCCTTTTTACACTCGTATCCTAAAATAGTTTTAGTTTCATTACTGTAGGTGATCTTTTGGCCTTCGTAAATGTTGTTCTGTACTTTCCATTTCAGCGCATCATACTTTGTAAGATATTTATTACCGCTTAGTTCTTTCAATATAACTGCTTCACCTGTAGTTGTATTATAAATAACCGATTGCGCAAATGCCGCACTGTTCATATCAACGCGAATTATTTTGCCTTTTATATATAACGTTTTAACAGCGCCTGACAGGTTACTGTTAGTTGAAGCATCGTTGCTTGATATGTTGAATGTTACGGTACAGTCGCCTACAACTTTTTGCCCCTGGGCATGGCCCAAAACACAGAACAGTATGCACAGTAAACCAAAGGAGAATATTTTCATTTATATTGCTTGCAGGCTGGGTAAATGTAACGCTTTTTCTTTTAACCCCACCTGCAAAAAATGCCCTGCAATTGTTAAAAAGCAGGGCGCGGTATTGTAGCCACAGTTATCCTAAATAAACCCTGAGCAATTTGCTGCGGTTACCCGTTTTTAGCCTGTCAATGGCTTTATCTTTTATTTGGCGCACCCTTTCACGCGTAAGGTTAAAGTGCACACCAATATCTTCAAGGCTTAAAGGTTGTTCAACGCCAATACCAAAAAAGAAACATAAAATTTCTTTTTGCCGCGGGGTTAACGTACCTAATGAGCGCTGTACCTCAAATTGAAGCGATGCATAATGCTCCAGGCCTTCATCGGCCCTTTCTGCATTTGGGTTTGCCATAACATCAACCAGCGTTTGTTCATCACCATCGCCAACAGGGCCGTCAACACTTACATGTTTTATACCCATGTGGTTTGCAGAAAATACTTCTTCCACATCTACCCCAAGCATGGTCGCAATTTCTTCCTGGCTTGGTTCGCGCTCAAATTCCTGCTCAAGCAGGTGGTAAGCTTTATTTATCCTGCTTGCCATACCCACTTTATTTAAAGGCATGCGCACTATCCTGCTTTGCTCGGCCAGCGATTGCAAAATATTTTGCCTTATCCACCAAACGGCGTACGATATAAATTTGAAGCCTTTGGTTTCGTCAAAACGCAGTGCCGCCTTTATTAGCCCCAGGTTACCTTCATTTATAAGGTCTCCAAGGCTTAGCCCCTGGTTTTGGTACTGTTTTGCAACCGAAACAACAAAACGCAGGTTGGCGCCTACCAAAATATTCATGGCATGTGCATCGCCTTTGCGTATCCGGCGGGCAAGGCCTGCTTCGTCTTCGGCTGAAATAAGTTTTAATTTGCTGATCTCCTGGAGGTACTTTTCCAGGCTTTGGGATTCACGGGTAGTAATAGACTTCGTGATCTTTAATTGACGCATACTCATTTGTACGCATTTTTAAAGGGTGAGATAATGTTTTTTATGCGGGGTTTTCTACATAGTTATGTATCTCACCAAGGAGGGAATATGCTGAAGTGGTTAGCAATATAGCAAAAAATATAAAAAAACAGCAAAAAAATTATGCTGCTATTTTAAAAAACAATTATTTGCACCCGTTATTTCGTTCAATCCAACATTAAAATGCGCTGAAACACCTGTTTGCAGAAAAATTATTTTGACGGAGTGAATTATTTAATATTATTGCAGCCCCCAAGCTTTTGGATTTGAATAAATGACGCATAATGGCAAAAAAACAGCTTTTTACTTTGGAGTATACCGTTAGATGCTCGCCGCCTATTCTGTACGAGTTCCTTTCAAGCCCCGCCGGGCTGCAGGAATGGTTTGCAGATAAGGTTGACGAATGGGAGAATGTATTTAGTTTTTCATGGAACGGCTCAGTTGAAAAAGCTGCCGTTGTAGATAAGGAACTGGATAAATTTATACGCTTCAGGTGGGTTACTTCACCCAAAGAAGAATATTTTGAATTTAAGATTGAAAAAGCAGAAATAAGCAACCAAACTATACTGGTAATAAAAGATTTTGCTGAAAAAAGCGAAATTAAAGACCAAAGCCAGCTTTGGGAAACCCAGGTTAAAGAGCTGTTTCACCGGTTAGGCAGCTAATACATATACACCTGCATTAATTCTGCATATCCCTTTATAAAAAATTGTTCAGCGTCGTCCCACTGCTCAAGCGGCATTTTTTTGGCTAATTTTACAAAGCCGTTTTCGTTGCCAAGCGTTTCTTTAAGTATAGCTTCACCCATTATATCAATACTGCAATAGTTATTCTCGCCAAAATGGTGTTGCCATGCATCGTTATTTACACAAATAAACCAATCCTGTCCGGCGTATTCTTTCATCCATTCCTGCAGTCCCTTTTTATACGTTTGCATATACCGCCCCTGTAGATGTAATGTAATGCTGAAAAAATGGCCCCACCAAAAAAAGCACCGTAAAGCCAGCACATCGCCGCCCTTATAAAGCCGTGGGTAATCAAGCATAACATAAGGCAAACCAAGATATTGCTCGCCTTTATATATTTTGGGCGACATAGTAAATATTTCAGCAGGCAGCATCTCTTTTCTTTCTGCAATAAAATTCTGCCATTCATCACTTAAATACCCAAACAGCTGGTAAACCTTAGCAACAATATTGTTCTTTGTTAAAATAAGTGCTGCATCGGTAACAAGTAATAATTCGTTTTTTGAAAGCTTTACATTTGCATCGTTCATACTTAAGCTTAATAAGTTACAAGGTGATAAAAAAACTTGATAAACTCATCATCCGCGCATTTATAGGCCCTTTTCTTGCCACTTTTTTAATTGGTGAGTTTGTGCTGGTAATGCAGTTTGTATGGCTTTACCTTGATGACCTTGTGGGTAAAGGCCTTGATTTGTTTACCGTTTTTGAGCTTGTTGGTTTTGTTGCCGCAACCGCGGTGCAGCTTGCTTTACCGCTTGCACTGCTGCTCAGCTCAATTATGACGTTTGGCAACCTGGGCGAAACTTTTGAGCTTGTTGCCATAAAATCTGCCGGCATTCCGTTGCTGCGGTTTATGCGGCCATTGTTTATAATATCATTCCTGCTAAGTATTGTTGCTTTTTTATTTGCCAATAATATTATACCGGTTGCACAGCTAAAGCTTAATGCACTTAAATATGATATCATCGTAAAAAAGCCGGCCTTTAATTTAAAAGAAGGTGTTTTTTTTGATAAGCTGGAAGGTTATGTAATTAAGGTAGGCAAAAAAGAAAAAGACGACAGTACTATACGCAACGTAGTGATCTATGAAAAAAATACCGGCCTGCAGGATAATTTTCTGGTGGCTGATTATGGCACTATGAAAGTAACAAAAGACAATTTTTTACAATTTAAACTATACAACGGCTGGAACTACCAGGAAGAAGGTGGCCGTTATAACCCGTCTACCGATTTTACGCGCTTTGGCTTTAAACAATATATAAAAGATTTTGACCTTTCAAAATTGCAGGTGTTAACACGAACCAATGACACCTTGTTTAAATACGATCCCAAACTGTATACGGTAACACAGTTAAATAAGGCCATAGACTCTTTGGGTGATATTCATAAAGACTTTGCGGTGCAATCAATAATTGACCTGAGGCCTTTTTTGCGTTTTTTAAAGTATGATGAAAAAAAATGGCCGCCTGAATCAAAACTTCACGTTAATAAAAAAGCAACCTCGTTCAAAAATTTTATACCCGATAGCCTGCTTACAATGGTATTAGACCGCACAAAGGATAACATCCGTTCATCTTCAAGCAATATCGAAATTTTGGAACGGGATTATACTGCCAAAAAAGGGCTTATAACGCTGCATTGGATTGAGTGGCACCGCAAGTTTACTTTATCAATTGCGTGCATGGTTTTGTTTATGATAGGCGCCCCAATGGGTTCCATTATAAGGAAAGGTGGTTTGGGTGCTCCGTTGGTGTTTGCTATAATATTTTTTGTGCTCTTCCATTTACTCAATACGTTTGGGGAGAAATTTGCCAAGCAGGAAGTAACGGGCCCGGGTTTGGGTATGTGGTTATCAACGCTGGTACTTATCCCGATAGGCATATTTCTTACTTCAAAGGCAATGCATGATTCGCAGTTGTTTAACAAAGAGTTCTACCACAGGTCCTTCAAAACGGTAAAAACTCTATTAGTACGGCTACGGTTAATAAAATCGTCAACATAAAAAAACTGTTATATGAAAAATGAAACACCTAATCTTACTGACCGCAGGGAATTTATAAAAAACGGCAGTAAGGCAGGTCTTGCCGCAGGCTTATCCCTCACTATTTTACCAGCCCTTGCCAAGGAACATAAAAAGCACGCACCGGTTGATGTTATTGGCTTTCAGCAAACACCCTTGGCTTACGATTACAAAGCGCTCGAGCCAAATATTGATGCCATGACAATGGAGATACATTACACAAAGCACGCTGCTACTTATGCAAAAAATCTTGCTGATGCATGCGCTGCTGAGCATGTAAATACACAGGGCCAAAAGCTGGAAGATTTGCTTGCCGGCATATCAAAGTTTACACCCAAAATGCGCAACAATGCAGGCGGCCATTACAACCACGAATTATTCTGGAAGCTGATGACGCCGCAAAGTGCAGGCAAACCATCAGGCAAACTGGCCGATGCTATAACAAGAGATTTTGGATCTTTCGATACATTTAAAACACAATTTGCCGATGCGGGTAAAGGCCGTTTTGGCAGCGGGTTTGCGTGGCTTGTGCTAAACGGCGATAAAAAGCTTATTATAGGCAGTACCCCCAACCAGGATAATCCACTAATGGACGTTAGCGATTTGAAAGGCTATCCCGTGTTAGGCCTTGATGTGTGGGAACATGCTTATTACCTTAAATACCAAAATAAACGCCCTGATTATATTACCGCCTGGTTTAATGTAGTTAATTGGGATTATGCAGGCCAGCGTTTTGAAAGTATGTCTTAATCAGGTACAAGTTTAGAAGTTTGAAGTACGGGGTGAAGACATAAGCGCGGCGTAAATGCATGAAAATGAAATAGTCATTATTTAGAGAATTTATTTATCTAATCTGTATAGCTATTTTAGGACGATACAATGTGTGCAGGATTCGAACATCATTCGTATCGAAAACGTACAATCCATTAGCACGGTCAAAAACTAATTTGCAGATTATCAACCAGTTTCAAAGATGGCTTTATCTTGGTGGTAGGAGACACATACCCACTGAAGTATGATAAAGCAACAGCTTCTTTTTGCATTGCGCCGGTTCGGAAAACATAAGTTAACCACGGCTATCAACGTTCTCGGCCTCACGTTTGGCATCCTGTCATGCCTGGTGATCTACCTGTATGTAACGTTCGAATTCAGTTACGACAAGTTCCACAAAGACTCAAACCGCATCTATCGCGTTATTGCTTCGTTCACCGAAGCCACCGGTATGCAGCATGGTGGGCCTGGAATGTGGGCACCTTTTGCCGCCGGTCTGCGGCAGGAGGCCACCGGTTTTAGTGCCGTCACCGGCTTGTATACCGACGACTCCCGTGTAATAGTACCGCGGCCAGGCAAACCAGCCCTCGTTATTCCAAAGATCGGCGAGAACGAACGTGAGCATATTACCTACGCAGATTCGGGGTATATGGATATTTTTCACTACCAATGGTTGGCGGGAAATGCTGCCACTGCGCTGCAGAAACCTTTCTCAGTTGTACTCACTGAATCGGAGGCACGGCGTTATTTTCAGCACGGCCAACCCACCGAATGGATCGGGCGTTCCCTGGTATATTATGATTCACTCACCGTTAGTGTGACCGGGATTGTAAAAGATTGGGGACAGAACAGCGATTTTGGCTTTAAAGACCTTATTTCTTACAATACCATTGCACACAGTTTTCTTCAGCGCGACGAGGCTGGTTGGTATAGGTGGCAAATAAATGCCAATGTGCTGGTAAAGCTGTCCCCGGGTACTACCGCCGCGCAGGCTGAAAAGCAGTTGCCTGCCTTCTACCAACGGCATAGGCACCTTCCTGATGAGATAAAGGTCGCCTTCTCGTTACAGCCCCTGGCGGACATTCACTTTAATGCACGTAATTACGATACCTATGGCCGGCGGGCATACAAACCCACGCTAATCGCTTTGGTAGGCATTGCGCTCTTCATACTGGTTATTGCGGCCATCAACTTTATCAACCTGTCTACGGCGCAGTCTATTCTGCGAGCAAAGGAGGTTGGCGTCCGTAAGGTGCTGGGCAGCAGCCGCGCCGGCCTGGTTTCGCAATTCCTCGCCGAAACGGGTATCATTGTTCTCACAGCCATGATTCTCGCGCTCCTGCTGGCGGGCCCTGTCATTGCAGCCCTGCACGGTTTTATTCCGCAAGGCGTGCAGCTAAGGTTCAGCGACCCAAACACCTGGCTATTTATGGGCGCTACGGCCCTTGTCACCTGCCTGCTTGCGGGCTGGTATCCCGCGTGGGCGCTTTCAAGCTTCTTGCCTGTGGTAAGCCTCCGCGGTTCAGGCACCCGGCAGCTCAATTCAAAAAGCTATCTTCGGAAGGGCCTTATCGTATTCCAGTTTACGGTGAGCCTGCTGTTTATAATCGGCACCACGATGGTGGGCCGGCAGATCCATTATATGCTCAATACCGACCTGGGTTTTAAAAAAGACGCTATCGTGATGATAGATCTTCCCTGGCGCCAACCACAAAACAAGAAAACGTTATTGGCTGCAGAGATACAAAGACTTGTTGGTGTGCGGCAGGCAAGTCTCGGCTCGGCCAGTCCAGAGGCAGCCGGCCACGGCATAACAAACCTTGAGTACAGGGGCGCTAAGGATATAACGATAGATGCGGGCATTGATATGATAGACACCAATTATATATCGGTGTATGGGCTGACGCTTATTGCTGGCCGAAATTTTTATCTTGCAGATACGGCGCGGCAAGGCAGTGACTCTGGCTCCATCCCGGTACAGCCGGCGTACAGGGCTTTCATGCTCAATGAAACGGCAGCGCGAGAATTGGGTTTCAAAAACCCAGCCGACGCCGCCGGGAAGCAGGTGAGCGGCTTAGACGGGACATTGGGCCCCGTAGTCGGCGTTTTAAAGGATTTCCATTCGCAAAACCTGCATGAGAAAATAAAACCCTTCTTCTTCACTACAGAAGCTGAAGCAGGCGGCATGCTGAGTGTAAAACTATCCAGCGCTGCATTCTCACCCCGCCAGGTAAATGAGCTTATGGCAAACATAACATCAACCTTCAAAAAGATATACCCTGAGGCGGAGTTTCATTCCCGGTTCTTCGATGAATCGCTGGAGCGGCTCTACAAACGGGAGCAGCAAACATCGCAGATCATGAACATCGCCATGGGCATTGCCATCTTTATATCCTGTATGGGCCTTTTTGGCCTTGCCACGTTTACTGCCAACCAAAGGACACGCGAGATCGGCATCCGCAAAGTGCTGGGTGCAGGCGTTGCCCAATTAGTGTCATTGCTGTCGCGGGAATTCATCCTTCTCGTCGGCCTCTCCATCGTCATAGCCACGCCTTTGGCGCTATGGGGTGTGCATCAATGGCTGCAGGACTTTGCTTACCGCACTTCTATGCCGTGGTGGGTATTTGCGCTGGCTGGCATCGCAGCGTTGGCAATCGCGCTGCTCACGGTTAGTTTCCAGGCTATTCGCGCAGCAACGGCCAATCCAGTGAAGAGTTTGAAGGTGGAGTGATATTGACATAGATTAACCTTTGACTTTTAATTCCTGTTTGTCGGGGCAGATCGTGACTAATCCATATAAAGGTTTGCCCTGCTTTTATTTCGTAATTCTAAACTTGTAAATCGTATTTGCTTACTTTATCATTCCCTTAATTTCGTTCAGCTTCATCAGCGCCTCAACTGGTGTTAAACGGTTAATGTCAATGGTGTCAAGCATTTTGCGGATGGTATCAAATGTTTCGCTGTGTGCATCAAAAATGGATAGCTGCATTTGCGGTGTTGACAAAGTTTTTACTTTGCCCTGCATATTCTTCACTTTAGGGCTACCTGTTCTTTCTTCCGGCTTCCGCCCCGAACCTTCGGGGTTCCCCACTTCCTGACTTCCCGTCTTTCGGTCTTCCTGACTTTCAGACTCCCCCTTTTGTTCCTCCAACTGCTTCAGTATTTCATTTGCCCTGTCAACCAGTTCAGGCGGCATACCCGCCATTTTCGCCACGTGTATACCAAAGCTATGCGTACTGCCACCGGGTGCAAGTTTGCGCAGGAACACAATTTTATTACCCACCTCTTTATTGGTGATGTGAAAATTTTTTACGCGCGGCAGCTTATTTTCTAATTCATTTAATTCATGGTAATGGGTAGCAAATAATGTTTTTGGTGCACAAGGCGATGCGTGCAAATATTCTACAATGCTCCACGCGATTGAAATACCATCATACGTACTGGTGCCGCGGCCTATCTCATCAAGCAATATCAAACTGCGTTGCGACAGGTTGTTGATGATACTCGCTGTTTCATTCATCTCGACCATAAACGTGCTTTCGCCGCCGCTTAAATTATCACTTGCCCCCACACGTGTAAATATCTTGTCTGTCAAAGGCACCCTGGCAGCAGATGCTGGTACAAAGCTGCCCATGTGGGCCATCAAAGTTATAAGTGCCGCCTGCCGCAGCAGTGCACTTTTACCGCTCATATTAGGCCCTGTAAGAATTATTACCTGCTGATCTTGTGGGTTAAGGTACATGTCGTTGGCAATGTATTGCTCACCCACTGGCAGATTGCGTTCAATAACAGGGTGCCTGCTTTCTTTCAATTCCAACTCTGAACCGTCATGTATTTCGGGCTTTTTGTAACCGTACTGCAGGGCATTGCCGGCAAAACACAATACGCAATCCAGTATTGCCAGTATGTTGCCATTAACCTGTATCGGTGCAATATAGTCCTGCAGTTCTATAAGCAGTTTATCGTATAGGTCTAATTCAATTGCCAATATCTTCTCTTCGGCGCCGGTTATTTTTTCTTCATACTCCTTTAGTTCCGGTGTTATATACCTTTCAGCGTTAGCCAGCGTTTGCTTACGCATCCATGTTTGTGGTACTTTGCTTTTGTGCAAATTGGTTACTTCAAGATAGTAGCCAAAAACATTATTGAAGCTAATTTTCAAAGATGATATGCCTGTACTTTCCGCTTCTCTTTGTTGTATGGCTATTAAATACTCTTTACCGCCGCTGGCAATACTCCTAAGCTCATCAAGCCCAGCATGAATGCCGGCCCTTATCACCCCACCTTTGGCTGCTGCAACAGGCGGCGTTTCGCTTATTGCGTGTAATATCTTTTCTGAAATATAATTACACCCGTTCAGGGCATCCCCAAGCCGTTTTAAATATTCGTTGCCCGATGCTGCAGCTATTTGTTTTATTTGCTCAGTATGCTGCAAACCTTTCGCAAGGTGCACAACCTCGCGCGGGCTTATCTTTTTCACCGGTATTTTACTTACCAGCCTTTCAATATCGCCGCATTGCTTAATTAGCGTTTGCAGGTGCTTGCGCAAATCAACTTCTTTTATAAAATACTCCGTTAGCGTAAGGCGCTCATTAATTTTTGTAATATCCCGCAAAGGCAGCAGCATCCAGCGTTTAAGCAGGCGCGCACCCATAGGGCTTACAGTATTATCAAGCACTTTCAGCAGGTTATTGCCGTCGCCATTGCCAAGCAGTTCAAGGTTGCGGATGGTAAAACGGTCCATCCACAAAAAATCATCTTTTTCAATACGCTGTATGCTTGTTATATGCTGCAGGTTGGGGTGCTCCGTATCTTTTAAATAATGCAATACTGCTCCAGCGGCAACAATACCGCTGTGCATCTTTTCAATGCCAAAACCTTTTAGTGAATGTGTTTGAAAATGCTTTAACAGGCTTTCAGTGCAATAAGCCTCATCAAATATCCATGCCTCTAAAGTGTATGTGTAAAACTTTAGACCGAATACTTCTTTAAAATGCTTTTGGTAGCTGCGCTGAAAAACAACCTCTGCTGGTTTAAAGCTTTGCAGCAGTTTGTCGGTGTATTCCACGTTGCCTTCCGCCACAAAGAATTCACCGGTAGAAATATCCAAAAAAGCTACCCCACAGGTATCTTCATTAAAATGCACACCGGCCAAAAAGTTATTGCTGTTATGCTCAAGCAATTTATCGTTTGTGGCAACACCAGGTGTAACCAGTTCGGTAACGCCCCTCTTTACAATGCCTTTTACTGTTTTGGGGTCTTCCAGTTGGTCACAAATAGCCACCCGGTAGCCAGCTTTTACAAGCTTATGCAGGTAAGTGTCTAGTGCATGGTGTGGAAAGCCCGCAAGCTCAGACGAGGCAGCCGCTCCATTATTCCGTTTGGTAAGTGTTATACCCAGCACCTGGCTGGCAATAATGGCATCCTGCCCAAAGGTTTCATAAAAATCACCCACACGAAACAGCAGGATAGCATCAGGATATTTTTGTTTTATAGCCCGGTGCTGCAGCATTAGTGGTGTATCTTCAGACGATTTTGCCATGAACGGCAAATATAAACTTAGAACCACGATTTAGCGGGATGATAAGGATTTTGGGGAAAACTGTGGAATAAGTAAAAAACAGGATGCAAGTTGTCAAATTAGTTATTCATTTTCCCTAGATGACAGTAGCCATTCTCTGATTGCAGGAAAATCCGAACTTAAACAAGGAAACAAAAAATCCCTCCGCAAATTGCAGAAGGATTTTCAAAAATTACTTATTTTAAACTAATGCTTAAAAAACGTTCTCCAAAAATCAAGTCCCAGCGCATAGGCCATTAAGCCGAGCAACAATACCATGCCCACCATTTGCGCGTATTCCATAAATTTATCGCTTGGCTTGCGGCCCGTAATCATTTCATAAATGGTAAACAGGGCATGCCCGCCATCCAGTGCCGGTATAGGCAAAATATTCATAAACGCAAGTATAATAGAGAAAATGCCGGTAAGCCGCCAAAATGTTTCCCAATCCCATATACCAGGAAAAGTATTGCCTATGCTTATTACGCTGCCCAGGCTGTCCTTAGGGCTTATATTACCCTTAAATATTTGCCGCAAACCAGCTATATAATTACCAAGTGTAGTAAAGCATTTTCTAAATCCAACACCTATTGATTCGCCAAAGGTATAATCGTTGGTAACCAGTTGAAAAAGCCTTGAGCCTGCCGCAAAAAAACCCGCCCGGCCAGCAGTGTCAAGTTTCAATTTAACGTCAATAGTATCTTTTTGCCTTAAAACTGTTAAAACAACATCCTGGTTCTTATAATTCTTTTTCAGGCTGTCGTATTCATTATACCATTTAAAGGCAATATGGTTAATGGCTACCAATGTGTCGTTCTTCTGCAGCTTGTTATCAATAAAATGCACGGCAGATGAATCAAGACTATCCACAATTACCGGTCTTCTTATATCAACAAAACCTTCAAATTTATTGCGGTTAAGCTCCTGTTTAAATGCGGTGGTCAGGGGCAGGCTAACAATTGTGCCATTCCTGTCAACTTTAAGTGTTTGCGCATCATCCAGTATAATACTTTTGGGCAACGTAGAAAAATCTTTTACCTCTGTTGTGTCAACAGCAATTATTTTATCACCGTTTTGCATACCAATTTTTCTTGCGCTGCTGTCAGCATATACACCGTACGTCATGTTCTTGCCCGGCAAAAAAACGTCGCCCCATGTCCATGCTATGAAAATAAAAATAACTATCGCCAAAATAACATTTACAATAACACCAGCAGTCATAATAATCAGGCGCTGCCAGGCGGGTTTGCTGCGAAATTCATAGTCCTTTGGCGGTTGTTTCATAGCATCCTTGTCCATGCTTTCATCAATCATGCCGCTTATTTTTACATACCCGCCAAAAGGCACCCAGCCGATACCATATTCAGTATCGCCCACCTTTTTTTTCCACAGGCTAAACCACGGGTTAAAAAACAGGTAAAACTTCTCTACGCGGCACTTAAACCAGCGTGCGGTTAAAAAATGCCCCAGTTCGTGCAGGGTAACCAGTATTGAGAAAGATAAAATAAATTGCAGGGTTTTTATACCAACGCTGCCCCAGTTTATTGCTAATAAGGTCATAGAAAGATAGTAATTTGCCCCTCTTTTTTGCCGCTAACAGGGCTGCCGTTGCGTCGCACACTTGTACTGTATACCGTTGCTGAGCAATAATGGTCTTACAGCAAACCTGCAACTCTGGGTAAATACATACCCAGGGCAATTTATAAAATTGCCGCAATAATACGTTTATAAATGCAATATAAAAACACCGCCCGCAATATTTAACGCTTACATCTGTATTAAGGATGCTGCAAAGTTGCGCGCTTCGCCGTCGGTTTCAAAATATTCGTCAAGGTTTGGGTTTTCAATAAAAGCTATTTTTTCAAGCGTCTGTTCAACCACGGTTGTGATATCCAAAAAGCCGATGCGGTTACGCAAAAATGCAAATACGGCAATTTCGTTAGCAGCATTTAGTACGCAGGGCATATTGCCGCCTTTAAATAAAGCTTCAGTGGCCAGGCCGAGGTTGCGAAAAGTACGTACATCTGGCTCCTCAAAAGTAAGTGTGTTGGGCTTTTTAAAATCATACCGTGGAAAACTGCTGGCCACCCGGTTGGGGAACGCCAAAGCATATTGTATGGGCAGCTTCATATCAGGCAAGCCCATTTGTGCTTTAATACTGCCATCCTCAAACATTACCATACTGTGTATAATGCTTTGCGGGTGTATAAGCACCTGTACCTGCTCTGGCTGCAGGTTAAAAAGCCACTTAGCTTCAATCATTTCCAGCCCTTTGTTCATCAGGGTGGCACTGTCAATGGTTATTTTGGCGCCCATGCTCCAGTTGGGGTGTTGCAGTGCGTGGTCGCGCTTTACATTCACTAAAAAGTTTGGCTTTTTGCCTAAAAATGGGCCGCCGCTCGCAGTAAGTATAATTTTCTCGATCTTGTTCCTCCCCTCGCCTACCAGGCATTGAAAGATGGCCGAGTGCTCGCTGTCAACGGGTATAACCGGCGCTTTATTTTCCAACGCTTTTTGCATTACAATATCACCAGCCACCACAAGTGTTTCTTTATTAGCTAATGCAATGGTTTTGCCACATTCAATAGCCTGCAATGTAGATTTTAAGCCCGCATAGCCAACAATGGCCGCCAGCATAATATCATAACAATCCATTGCTGCAACTTCAACAAGTGCATCTTCCCCTGCAAATACTTTTACGTGGGTGGCAGCCAGCGCTTCTTTTACTTTATGGTATTTTTTTTCATCCCCTATTACCACTATGTTAGGGTTAAATTGACGCGCCTGCTCAACCAGCAGTTCGTCATTGGTATGGGCTGTTAATACTTCGGCAGAAAACAGCGACGGGTTTGCAGCAATAACCTGCAATGCCTGCGTACCTATTGAACCCGTTGAACCAAATACCGCGATACGTTTTGTGCCTGTCATTAGTAAGTAGTTGGTTTTAAAAGATAAGCAAAGATTACATTTTACAACGAAGAAAAGATAGAAAAATTTTTGATTACCAAAAATTGGTAATTAGATATAACCTGTGTAAATTGCACTGTGCTTATAAAAAAAAGCAGGCCCTAAAAGCTTTTGTTTGTTATGGTTAATATAATTTTAAAAAGCAATTTACCTTATGGTTATTAAGTTCAACAACATATATCTTGAAAAGTTGTTTGAAGGTAAACCATTAAAAAAAATAATTTACAGCAAGGAGTTAGTTATTCAATTTAAGAAAACCATCCTCAGGTTAAAAAATGCGGATAACTCACACCAGCTAAGGCAATTCAGGTCATTAAATTTTGAGGCTTTAAAAGGTGATAAAAAGGGCTTATATTCTGTACGGGTAAATAAACAATACAGGCTCGAATTTTCTATTGAAAACGACAGCATAACATTGCTTGAAGTGATTTTGGTTGAAGATTTGCCTAAACATTATGAATAATTGTGTATGTCTAATTATAAAGTAATTAACAGGAAGGGGGAACAGCTTGAAACAGATATAGTACTGCACCCCGGTGAAATATTGCGTGATGAACTTGAAGCACGCACCATTTCTCAAAAAGCTTTTGCTGAAATATTAGGCGTTCAACCGCCGCACCTTAATGACCTGCTGAAAGGCAAGCGCCATATTTCAGCACGGCTGGCAGTTAAAATAGAAAAAGCATTGAATATCGATGCTGCTTATTGGCTTCGCGTACAAATGGCCTATGATTTAGCTATTGCCAGGAAAGAAATGGAAGCAGCATAGGGGTTTCATTATGCGCGTGCCACGTGAGGTATATGTTCTGCCACGATATTAACCTTGCAAAAATAACCGCTCTCCCAACCGGTAACCCGTAACCATTTTATATCTTCTTCCCCTTCCATTTACCGCTTTGTATGTAAAAAAATGATGGTATTAGCATGGCTGTCCAGTAAACACACTCAGACGCCCAGCCCCAGGTAATAGGCATATTAAGTTTCTCCAAAACTATGTATGCGTAAATACAATACAGGGTAATAGCCACAATCTCAATCTGCAGGTTAATACGCGTATTACCTGTGCCCGTAACGGCATTAAGCCATACCGTACTTACTGACATTAATACAAGTGCTGCAGATACTACTCTTACAACAGGTACAGCGGCTTTTATAAAATCATCACCCTGCCCGTACACTTTTAGCAAAAAACCATCAGATATATTTAGTATAATAAATATAATTGCGGCAAAGCTTAAGCTAAGCGTCATGATCTTTATAATAAGTTCCTTAACCCTGTGCTGCAGCCCCTGCCCTATTATATTGCTTACCATTGTATTGCTTGTTGCCGCAAAACTCCACGAAACACAACCGAATAATCCAAAAATGTTGCGCATGGTATTGCTTATAGCAAGGTCGCGCTCACCGTGGTGTTCAATCAAAATGTAAAAAAACTCCCAGCTTGTTACACTTATCATAAACTGCAGCATTAACGGGGACGATTGTACCAGTATAAGTTTTGTATTGGCTGGCTGGTACGAAAAATCGTTATGCAGCTGCAGTTTTTTGCTTATGCCTTTTGCACGCATCATTAAAAACACCGTTAAAAAACCCACCCCTTCAGCAATAATTGATGAAATGGCAGCACCATTAAACCCCATTTGTGGAAAGCCAAGGCGGCCTTTTATAAGTGCATAATCAAGCACAATATTGGTAATGGTCTCAGCAAGTGTACCTGCAACCAAATATTTGCTGTGATTGGTACCAACCAGTACTGCGTTACGCAACTGGTACATATATAATAACGGCAACCCCCATATACGGATGTATAAAAATTGGGTGGCCATTTGTATATGGTCTGCTTTATGTAATGTGCGGCTAAAAACAACAGGTGCTACAAAATATGTAATGATGATAGCGGCAACAGAAAATAATAATGCGATGCGAATACCCTGGTTAAACAGCCCGCTTATTTCGTTTACCCGGCCCTCACCAGCACGGCGGCCTATAAGCGACTGCATGCCATTGTTTAACCCAAAACCAATTACAGCAAATATTAAATAAAACACGCCCGTAATACCGGCAACCGCCAACTGTTCTTCGCCAAGCGAGCTTAAAAATATATTGTTGGTAATAAAGTTTACCTGAGGTACAAGAATGGATACGGCAATAGGCAACGCAATTTGTAAAATTTGCCTGTTGGTTATCTTCACCCTCAAATCCATATTTGCCGTTGCTGTTTCCATGCGGGCGGCAAAGATAAGTTTACGGGACGGAGTTTACTCGATCGAGTTTCCAGTTTAAAGTTTAAAGTTTGAAGTTCCTTTATTCAAACACTCAACATTTGATATTCAACCCTCAAATTTTAAATAATTAAAAAAGCATTTGCCTCACTTGTTTTTCATTGTAAATTGAATATTAAGTGTTGAATTTATCAACCTATTTCATTTTTTACGACTGACGTTTCACGATTGAAGTTTGACAGTGCACATTCATGTTTCACGATTGACGATTCACGTTTATCATTCCGTCCTCAAGCTCTTCACCGGGTTGGCCAATGCCGCTTTAATTGATTGAAAGCTTATAGTTGCAAACGCAATACCTATTGCAATCAAGCCGGCAATAACAAATACAACCCAGCTTATATTTGTTTTATATGCAAACCCCTCAAGCCATTTATCCATTGCGTACCATGCTACGGGTGTGGCAATAACAATTGCTATTAATACCAGCTTTACAAAATCAGCCGCAAGCAATTGTATAACGCTGGTAACACTTGCACCAAGCACTTTGCGCACGCCAATTTCACGGGTGCGTACCTGCGCTGTATACGCGGCAAGGCCAAACAGGCCAAGACAAGATATAAATATAGCAATGGCTGCAAATGCATTAAACAGTGTGCCCGTTTGCTCTTCGCTGCGGTATAGCCTGTCAAATGTTTCATCTAAAAATGTATAACTGAAAGGAAAGCCCGCATTATATTGTTTCCATTGCGCTTCGGCGGCGGCAATTGCCCTGGGTGCATCCTTGCCTGTGGTTTTAATAAACAGTTGGTAATCGTTATGCGGGTTATAGTAAAATATTGCCGGGGCTATTTTTTCTTTCATACTGGCAAAATGAAAATCTTTTACAACGCCGGAAATAGTTCCTTTTGTATCCCAAAGCTTAAATGTTTTGCCAATGGGGTTTTGTATGCCTGTTTCGCGAATAGCAGTTTCATTTAAAATAAAATGTGTTGAATCGGCCGCTGCATCGCTAAAGTTATTGCCCTGTACCAGTTGCATTTTAAAAAATGGAATAAAATCTTTATCTATGCTCATCGGGTGCAGCATTAATGTTTGCCCTTTTTGTTTGCCAAGCCAGTCGTTGCTGCCTGTTTCGCCGCCTATTTCAACCGGGCTGTCTGATGCCCTTGTTACAGCAAGCACTCCCGGCTGCCTAAGCAGTTCTGCTTTAACCGCATCATAATGGTTGCCCATTTCGCGCATGCTCATGTGCAAGGTGTACGATTTGTCATAACCCAATTCTTTGCTGCGAATAAAATTCAGCTGGCCGCGTATAACAATAGTACCCGTTATTAAAACAACAGAAAATACAAATTGTGTAATTACCAAAACCTTCCTGAAACCTGCATCGCCTGTGCTGGTAGAGAATTTGCCTTTCAGCCCTTTTAAAGGTTGGAAAGAAGACAACAGCAGCGCCGGATATATACTTGATGCTATAAGTGTACCTGTGATGGTGAGTAAAATAACCATCCATAAATGATAATCGCCCAGGTTTATAATAAGTTCTTTGCCCGATACCTGGTTAAACACCGGTAATACCATATACATTAAACCTATTGCCATTACTGCTGCCAACATAAACAGCAGCGCAGTTTCAACAATAAACTGTAAAAACAGTTGCAATTTTGCGGCACCAACAATTTTGCGCATGCTAACTTCTTTCGCACGCAGCATGCTGCGTGCAGTTGAGAGGTTTACATAGTTTATGCAGCCTATAACCAAAATAAGTAAAGCTATAATGGTAAATATGCGCACCGTTTCAATACCGCCGGGTGTGCCATCGGCATGATACAGGTGCATATCTTTCAGTAGCTGCGGCAGGTATAAAATATCTGTATCATCTGCCTTATTGGCAAGGTGTATATTGCGTATTTTGGTTGCTAATGCTGTTACATTAGTACCGTGTTGCAGCAACAGGTAAGTATCGTAATTAAACTGCCTGAAGTCGTGCTCCATTGTTTCGTTGCCAATTTTGCCGCCATAACGTTGCTGGCGCAAATACTCCAGCGGAAATATCATATCGGGCCTTATGCTGCTGTTCTTTGGAAAATCCTTTACTACGCCTGTAACCACAAAACTTACTTTATTATCGGCAAGTATTGTTTTACCTAAGGGGTCAGCATTGCCAAAATACCGTTTGGCACTGGTTTCAGTAAGCACAACGCTGTTTATATTGGTAAAAGGTTTAGCCTTGTTCCCTTTTATCAGGGGAAAATCAAAAAAAGTAAAAAATTGCGGGTCGGTAAGTATGGTATAATTTTCATTAAATATTTTATCCCCGTTTCTATACGCTGAAAAAAAATAGTTGCCGCTAATACGCACGTAATCTTTCACTTCGGGCAACTGCTGTTTAACCAGCATGCCTATGGGCGCAACTGTGGCACTCCATATTTGTGTGCTGTTACCAGTACCCACCCTGTTTTCAAGCCTGTAAATATTTTCAGCATTGGTGTGGAAGCCATCGAAACTGTATTCATCTTCAACCCACAATAAAATGATCATACCTATACACAGGCCAACACTAAGACCGGCGATGTTGATAAATGAGTAAAACTTATTTCTCATTAAATTTCGCCACGCAGTTTTAAAATAGTTTTTAAACATAATTGACAAGTATTTGCTAAGTATACATTCAGTGTGCCAAAATAATACCATTATTTTTAATAATTGAAAACGAATACATTATGTGTTTTGGTCTCTTCCGGATGTACGTTTATGATACAACAGGTGTGCGGTTATAAAAAAATATTTATACGCTCATCATGATGTATAAAAGCAACTGGTCGTTGGTGCTTTATAATTATGGCACCTGCAATTTTATTAAATCGACAAAATAATTATTGATTTAATAAAAAAACATATTTTTAACGGTACTCAATTTAGTACAAGGAACATACCGTTAAAGCGCTTTGTATTTTGAAATATGCTCTATAACTTAAAAGACCGTCAATGAGAAGCCACACTAATAATTTGTTTGGCCGTTTGTCAATACAACAAAGGTTACCTCTTTTAATTTGTGTGCTTTTGCTTGCAGTAATTGTTTCGTACGGCTTTGCCAACTATTATAGTTTACGCAAAGCAACGCTTTCGCTGGCCGCTGAAAGGCTTAGTTCATTAACCTCACAAATAAGTACTTCATTCAGCCAGTCAGAAGATTTTCTGGTAAAAACTTCCAACGCCACAGCTACGCAAAAACCTGTAATTGATTATATAAATTCAGGCGGCAAACAATTTGAAAAAGAGACGCGTGAAGCCCTTGATAAATTATACCGCGACAGTACCTGGGTTTTTATAGGGCTTGCTGATACAAACCTTACCCCGCTTACTTTTTCAACTAAATCTATCCTTTCTGCGGGCATTAATTTAAAGGATGAAGTAGTCAGCCTTAAGCCGGGCACAGGCAAGGTTGGGAGGATATATAATATTGACGGCTTTGTTTATTTTCCGCTCATTTCAGCAATTGCTGATAACAAACGTACCATAGGGTATGTGATTTCGTGGATTACGCTGCGGGCCAGTCCAAAAAGTATTGAACAATTCTCGCAGTTGGTGGGTGCGGGCGCAAGTTTTTATATTGGCAATACTGATGGCACCCTTTGGACAGACCTGTTTAAACCCTTGCCTACAGCCCCATTTGAGGTTGCTGATAAAAGCAAGCTGGTTGAATTTACCGGCGAGGATGGTAAACCACTAATTGCAAATACACAGCCCATTGCCCAAACCCAATGGTTGGTTACAATCGCGTTTTCAGAGCAAACAGCGTTGCAGGGGGTAACAACTTTTTTAAGGTGGATAGTTGTTATTGGCATTGTACTTACAGCGGCGGGTATACTTGTTGCATGGGTTGTGAGCCGTAATATAACAAGGCCGCTAAACAACCTTACAAAGGCATCAACCGCTATGTCGCAGGGTAATCATTTATCACCGGTTTCAGTTGACATGGGGCGGGACGATGAATTGGGTAAACTGGCGCATGCCTTTAATACCATGGCTGCAGATGTGCACAGAACGCACAACGAACTGGAGAGAAAAGTTGCTGAACGGACTATGCAGCTTGAGTATGCAAATAAAGAACTTGAAGCATTTTCGTATTCCGTTTCACACGATCTAAGGGCACCTCTCAGGTCAATAACCGGTTTTTCAACTATGCTTAAGGAAGACTATTCGGGAAAGCTGGATGCGAAGGCAGACAGGATAATTAACACCATAGTTGATAATACCCAAACCATGGGGCGGTTGATTGATGACCTGCTATCTTTCTCGCAAACAGGCAAAAAAGATCTTGTGATCTCAACGGTAAATATGCATGTTGTTGCAAGCCATGTTACCGATGAGTTGTTACTGCATATACCAAAGGAAAAGTACAATGTTTATATTGCCCCGTTGCCCCCTGCAGAGGCAGATGGCGGCATGATGAAACAGGTTTATATGAACCTGGTTGGAAATGCTGTAAAATATTCCTCTAAAAAGGTTAACCCCCGTATTGAAATTGGATATAAACAGGAAAATGAACGCGTTATTTATTATGTGAGGGATAACGGCGCAGGCTTTGACATGGCGCACGCTGATAAACTGTTTAGTGTTTTTCAAAGACTGCATTCATGGCAGGAATTTGAAGGCTCCGGGGTTGGGCTGGCCCTGGTAAAACGCATAATAGAAAAGCACAATGGCAGCGTTTGGGCTGAAGCCACGCCAAATGAAGGGGCTACTTTTTATTTTAGTTTATAAAAAGTTTAAAGTTTTTGCGAAGGATGGTTAACTACAGAGTAGAAAAATATATGAACCTCATTTGCCCTACCCTTACTGCAACAGCTGAATTAATTTGATACAAGTTTCTTTTGCCCGCTTCCATCAGCATTCATCATATATAGTTGCTGCAACCCATCTTTACCTGAAATAAACACTATCTTTTTCCCATCAGGTGAAAAACAGGGCAGTGAGTCAGCACCAGTATTGTTTGTAAGCTGTTTGGTAGCCGAACCATCATTGTTCATTATAAACACTTCAAAAGAGCCATAGGGGCTATTGTGGAATACAACTTTTTTGCCATCGGGCGAAAATCTTGGTGCAGAAGCTACAGCAATAGGCGTTTGACTACTTCCGTCTTTATTCATAATATAGGTAACCCAAGAGCCGGTACGAACTGACTCAAAAATAATCCTGCTGCCATCCGGCGACCATGATGCATAATCGCTGTGCGCCGCAGCATTAGTTAATCGTTGTTGCCGTGTGCCATCAATATTCATCAGGTATATTTCACGGTGGCCGTCCCTGTCAGAATTAAACACTAATTGTTTACCATCGGGCGACACATTCGGGTAATGATCATGTCCCTTATTGTGTGTTAATCGTGTTTGGCCGGTACCATCAATATTCATTATAAAAATATTACGGTCACCGGTTTTTCCAAATTGTGCGCCTGAGCTAAAAACAATTTTTTGACCATCAGGCATAAAGCAGGGCATACCGTTATAATCTTGGTTATTGGTAAGGCGCCGCAGGTGTGTTCCGTCAGCATTTACTATACAAACCTGCGCATTATCTCCAAAGCGGTGCGACTCAAAAACTATTTTTGAACCATCGGGCGACCATGATGGATTTTCATCTATCCAGTCGGGCTGGCTTTCAAGTTTAGTAACCATTCGCCTGGTTGCCGTATCCTGTAAAATAAAACTAAGGTCTGGCTCATTTTTTATTTCCTGCGCACTAATGTTTTTTGTTGCTATTGCCATTTTAAGTGCACCAACAGCTCCCTCACGATCTTTCACCAGGCTGTAAAAGCAGGCCAGGTTAAAATAAGCGGTTTCGCCGTGTATGCCATTAAGTGTTGCTTGTTGCATGCTTATAGCGGCCTGCCTGTTGTTACCAAGCCTGTAGCAGCACATGGCCTGCCTGTACCATGCCTTAGCATTTGTGCTGTCATTTTGCAATACCTGCCCGTATAGCGTGTTGGCAAACGCCCAATTGCGCACTGCGAAGGCACTGTCGGCTTGCGTTTGTTGAGCAAGAGCGTTAATTGCCATTAAAACCGAGGTTGAAAAAATTAAGGCAGTTTTCATTCGCAAACATTGTTTGCTAACAAATTAATATTTGTTTATAAGCTTGTGTATGTTAAAACTGACTTTTTTGCTACTTGCTTCAACAAATCTCCAGCCTTTATACCCGCTGGTGGGTAGGTCACTGATGATTATTTATCGCGTACTTTATAAAAAATACCCTTGGTTAAACGGATCCATTTTACTGATATAAGTTTATGGGCGGTACTTGGCATGAATATCTTCCTGATATATAGCTATATTAAGACGCCCTCTTCTATTGATACTATTTTGCTGCTTTTTTATGTACAAAGCATTTGCATTGGAATATTTAACGCGCTTGATATTTTTACTGTAACCAATGCGGCTAAAGATCTTAAAACCGATAATGTGCTATCAACAAAAGGTTGCGCGGGGTTTCTTTTCATTTTCCACTACGGTATGTTTCACCTCGTGTACTACTTTTTCCTAAGCCGCGTTATAAATTTAAAGAACATTGACTGGCAGTTTGCAAAGCTTTCATTTTATATCTTGATCACTGCCTGCCTCATAAATTTTACACAGGATAAAATACGTAACCGCACCGAAGCCATCAGCATAGGGTCTATGTTCTTTATGCCTTATGTGCGTATTGTACCTATTCACCTTATGATATTGGCGCCGGCTTTTTTGCATATTTCGGCGCCGCTTGTTTTTCTTGTTCTTAAAACCGCAGGTGATGTGCTAACCCAAATTGTATACAAAAAAGCGGTATTTAAGCCGCTGGAAACTGCGGCTAAATCTGCGAATAGCTTCCCGGTACTATAAACGTGGCTGTAATTTTTGATACCAGCAAAGCATCGGCATATTCGGGCACGCTGCTTATCTTTTTCCATCCGGGGTCGCTGCCAAAGGCTTTCCAGTGTGCATCGTGCGCAGCCATATCCTCAAACGTAACCATATACGTTAAGTTAGGCCGCGCATTGCCAATAATCGTCTCTCCAAAAAATACAGGTTTAAAGCCAAGGCGTTTAAAAATATCAATCTCCCCTTTATAGTTAAACATCTCAATTTTCTTTTTGCCGGCAGCCTCGCTGGAGCTTTGGTATTGGCGCAGCTCAAATATGCGTTGCGTTGCAGCAGGTGCATTCATGCGGGGCATGTGGGCAAATGCTTTTAAAAGCGAGCTTTCAATGCGCTCATAGGCCGGTGCTGATACAGGCGCATTTAAATATGCGGCTGCCTGCTGCTGGTACTCAGCATCGTTATCAAGCGTGGTGTTTACTGACGCAAAATGCTGTATGCCCGTATATGTGATTATAACAAATAATCTTGTTTGCCCAACGGGTTTAAGCTCAGTAAAAACACCAATATGTTTGCAGCCTAATTTATTTAATGCAGGCATAGCAGCGTCTTTATAATAATCTTCTACCAGCCTTTGCTGTACATCAGTTTTAAAATTGTATACCCGCAATTCATAGTACTCCGGCTCATTCTTTGCTGCCTTTGCGGACGATGCATAAGCTGAAGCAGACAATAAGCCAGCGGTACCGGTTAAGGAGGCTTTTACAAAAGAGCGTCGTTTCATATTGCGAAGATAAACGCAGGAAACCGCTTCTCCCTCAATTTCACGCATAAAATTAAACTGGGTGTCCAGGCACGGGCGGAGTTAACCCTGCCTTTTATAATGCACCGTATACAATGTGTTCCATGTTTTACCCTCATCAGATGAAGTTGCAAAAGCCCAGTCAAGGCTGCTGGTGGTGATATTATAAAATGTCATCCGCTGCTGGCGCTTTTCGCCTTTTGCATTTAAAAAATTGCGGATTAGTATCATGGTATTGCTTTTAAATTCACCAACAAAAAAAGAGTGGTGCCCCTTATTATCAACAGTTGTTTGTTCCCATTTTTGTGTGGCATAGTTAAAAGATGTAAGGCTTTTGCCATGGAACGGGTCTGGTGGAAATTCAACAAAATTTTCTTCCAGGGCATTCCCATCTAATATGGAATCTACAGTATTTGTACCCATTTGGCTGCCCCCTGAATAAAGGTCCCACTTGCCTATCCAAAAATCAAACTGTTTGTTTCTCTCTGCCTGGGCTGATGCCATACTGGTTTGCAGCAGGGCAGTAATAGTGAAAAAAATAATTAGTTTTTTCATGCTTGACGTTTATTGTTTTGAAGAATTATTATTGGTTTTATTAAAAATACCGCGCTGCCATAGCGGCTTAAAATAAATTATGTAACGGGATGGGAATACTTGGCAAAAAGAAGAATGATACACATATTGCTTGCGAAATGGTGTTTTAAGGGAGTTGGCCAACCTCATATCATTTGCCCCACGTATGCCAGTTATTATATTTTTACCGCCACTTACCAAGCAATACTATACATACACCAACCGGCAGGTGCAAAAGCTTTGCCGGTGTATACTTTTAACATACAGGCAGCCAACCGAAAAGGCCTGTAATCAAAAAATAGAGTAGGCTAATTTTAAATTAACAAAATGAAAAAATTATTAATTGCAATGCTTTGTGTTAGTTCACTGGCATTGTTTTCATTTTTCAGGCAGCCGCAACAGCTAAAGTTTACAAGGCTGACTGATAAAATGTACCAGGCAAAAACAAACATTGCCATGAACGCGGCCGACAAAGAAAAGTTTATTATGCTTATTAAAAAAGTGTATAACATTAAAGAATTTAATGGTGATGTAGTACTTAAATACCTGGGCAATAAAACTACTGGCTTCTCAATCGCCTCAGCAAAAGTTGGCACAGGCGCTTTTACACAAAATATTTATGATGTAGGCGAACCAGAGGAAGTTGCTGCGGCGTGCATTTACAACGCATGTCCTCCGCCACCACCACCACCCACCAAGGGAGATATTATGCAAATATTAAACAGGTATTAGGCTTGATATAAAGCGCTGCAAAAATGCAGGTATCACATTATCGGCGCAGCAATACAACTATACCTATACGACATTTAAAACGCCGGCAACAAGTGTTGCCGGCTTTATGGTATGACTGTAAAAGAAAGAATATTTTTCCTCTGGGGCCGGGCGCATATTATTTTGATTTTTATAGTGTGTGCAGACAGCGCCTATGTTAAATATTGCGTGTTTAACAAAATACCCCAAAACAGGTTAAAAAGCGCTGCCAGCAACCTGCTGCTGTACAACAGGCCGGTACAATTGTATGGCAAGTTAACCGGCACGGCCGCCGGCTATGGTTTTTTTGCGCCTAACATAAAATCAAACGGGCTGATTGTGGGTGATTGCGATGGGCAAAAAATTATGCCCCAATTTAAAAGCTTTGAAACAGCCATGCGTTTTTCCGTGCTTTCGTCAACCATAAACGATTACCTGATTTTGCACAGCGACAGTACACAAAAAACCAGCGCACTTGAAGATGAGTGTTATGATAAAATATTTAAGAGCATCGCCGTAAAAATGTATTACCAAAACAAATGCACGCAGGATACTTTTTACACCAGCTACAACCTGGTTATTTTCCCCACCCTGCAGGACTACCCGGCAAGTAACCGTGCATACACGCTTTTAAAAACAAAAGAGGTAAGGCTTAGCATTAAAAAATGAAAAGAATATTTAATATAAATTATGCAAACGCTAACCCCATTTGGCTGGCATTTTTAAGATGCGGCATTTGTTTTATTAGCCTGGTGCATTTTATTTCTATTCAACCTGATTTTGACACACTGTTTTCGCAACATGCCATTGTACCACCGGACATGTTGCATGTGCTAAATATATTCCGTTACCAGTTTTTCCCTTCGGTATATGATGTGCATATTTTCCTGCACCAATTTATGCCGGTTAGTTTTGAACAGGTTTTGCTAACCATACGAATTTTTTACCCTCTTAGCCTGTTGCTGCTTATGACAGGCTTGTTTTCCCGCGTATCGGCCATCCTTAGTTTGCTGCTGCAGCTTACGTTGCTCAGCTCAATTGATGCATATAATTATGGTGTAGATGTTTTTACTACAATAGCATTATTTTATTGCGTTGTATTTCCGGTGGGCAAAGTATATTCATTACAAAACTATATCACCAAAAAAAGGCCGCTGCTAACCAACCATGTAAAATACCTGCATGTTTTGCAGGCACATTTTTGCATTGCTTATTTTTTTAGCGGTTTCGAAAAACTTCTGGGCGATAATTGGCGAAATGGCGAATCAATATGGAAAATGATGCACGGCTACGATACCACTAACATTATCAACTTCGATTTTCTGTATAACACACCTTTCTTCTTAATTATTGGCTGGGGCACTATTATGCTTGAGATGTTTTATCCTTTGTTTATCAATATCAAAAAAACACGCAAAGCGTGGCTTACCGCAACAATTATATTTCATGTTTCAATAGCTTTATTTATGGGGCTATATTTTTTCTCCGCCGTAATGATCATTTTAAACCTAACCTGTTATTATGCTCCATTTATAACACTTTCCGTATCACAAAAAAATGTGTTGCCGCAAAAAATAGAAGAAATACCCGCGGCAACCTATTAAAACATAAACCAATGATGTTGCTACTTCCCTTTTAATTTATCCAACGCGTTTTTAGCGTCCTCATTACCTGGGTTTAGCTGCAGGGCCTTTTCATAGTTAAGTTTCGCATTCCCTGCATCTCCGGCATCAATGTAGGCATCTGCCAGTCTTCTGTATACCCCGTCAGACTTTGGATAAACGATGCTGTTTAAAATATACATGCCAATAGCGTCATTCAGCCTGTTGCTTATTGCACATTCAAAGGCTATGCGGTTCATTGCTTTTTCTCTTATTAAAGTATCACCTGGATAATTGGCGATGGCTTGTCTAAGTTTCTCTGAAGCCTTATTAAGGCCGTCTTTTACAAGCAAATTATATAGCCCTTCTTCCCCCGGTGCATCTGTTGCCTTAAAAAATTCAATCTTTTCATTAGTTGCCGTTATATCACCTTGTCCAAATAAATATTTTTGCAACGCACTAAGGAAGATTCTGCATACTTCCTCATAGCCCGTAACTGCATCCTGCTGGCTTCGGTGCTGCAAAGCATAATCGTCAACGTTATTTGCTGGTGCCAATGAAGTTACCATTGGGAAACTTGAAAAATCGCTGTGTATCAGCTTTGGAAATGTAATAATATACCGCTCGGAGAACTTTAATGCATTTACTACTTCATCGTTTCTTGGTTCTTCTTTTTTACAAAGCTGTATCAGCGGTATCCTGAAATTCCATTGGTCGTAATATGGCAGGTTCCAGTATTTAAGTGTATACGATTCCTGGTACGATGTAAACGATGCATCAAGGCCAATAACCATCCGGATGTTCTTATTCCGCATGGCAAGCAACAGTGAATACACTCCGCCCATACTGTGGCCTGCCGCAACAATTTTATTTCTATCAGCATTTGGCATTTGGCAGGCCATCGCTGTAATAAATTCCAGGTCCCGTACCTGGGTTTCAAAACTTTGTTCCTCATCGATCATCAAAAAGTGCTTGCGCGGCAAAGGCCCCCACTGAGGCACTGATATAACTATATAGCCGTTACTTGCTAAAAATTCACACAACACAGTACTTTCCTGTGTGTAATCATTTTGGCCCAGGCTGTAAATAATTACAGGATATTTACCGTTGCCGGCTGCCGCCCCAAATACCGCGTTAACAGGCGTTTTAAGCAGGTTTTTAAAATACAATTGAGAGCCATCATAACAACCCAAAAGGCTTTTAGTGCTGTCGCCAACGTCGTATTTTACCAATGCATTATTGTATTCAGTAAAGCTGCTGTCGGGTGGTGTATTAAAAACATATTTTTCATACAACATCTTTTTTCCTGTTGTTTTTACAGCAGGGTACCAGATATTAATCCGCAAAGGCCTGGCCCCGTTGCCCCACGACCGGGCGTAATCATATTTCCATTCCATTCTAAAACCAACAGAATAAGGCCCCTGTTTAAGGTTGTGCCATAACACAGGTGACTGACTTTTAGCAACAGCAGCACATGCAAGCATGGCAAAGCCAATAAATGAAACAATTTTATATTTCATAGCACTTGTTTTTAATTAAATAAATATGCTTATCGGGCAGGATGATAATTAGTTCCTGTTATTCTGGCATTAGTTATTGGTCACACTGGTATGAGTGTATGTTGTTATTACGTAAGTTTTTAATCTTCCGGTTGAGGGGCTGCAGCCAAATTGAGACGTGCCGGGGTTTACAATATTAAAGTCCACAGAAGTTGTAAGATCATTCTTTAATGGTTCCCCACCCAGCGTACCTGAAAATGCCAGCAGGTTGCCACCACTATATTTTTCTTCTTTTATATCAATGGTATAACCAGCATTAGCCAAAATATCTTTTAGTTTTTCAACGTCCTGTTTGGTGGATGATGATGAAACCATAAAAAAATCGTCAACAGCATCTTTTTTCCGTTTTCCTTTTTCACTTTCTTCGCTTGCCGGTTTGTTGGAAATATTTCCGTTTGTTTTTTGGCTATCATGGGCAGGCGATATTGCCACCGGGTAATTATTTTTCTTTTTACTTGTAACTGCAATAGCAGGGTTTCTGAATGCCAATAACAAAGCAGCAAGCAGCGGAACAAAAATTAAAAAGCGCAACAGGTGTGCTTTATGGCTATAATGCTTATTCATCATTATCATTCTTTTTTTAAGAGATGAAAAATTAAATTGATTTGAAAGGGTGAATTGTTTTAAGCCAAGTATTTTTAACAGCAGCTTTTGATAGTCTTTTTTATCAGCGCCAGATTGCAGTACCTCCCTATCAGTAATAAATTCAAGGTTTTGCTGTATGGTTGAACGTATAAGCCACGCAAAAGGGTTATACCAATTTATAATACACAGAAGCTGTGAAAACAAAATATCGGCGGTATGATGTTGCCTTACGTGAACCATCTCGTGCCTTATTATTTCTTTTAATTCCTCACCGGTATGTTTCTGTGCATTTATATAAATACATTTTCCAAAAGAAAATGGAATGATATCTGCATCAACACCATACAATTTTATGTCTCCATTTTCAAGCAAGGTCGCCCGCCTTCTTAACACTAAAAAAGAGCAATAACGTACAACCGTTATTAGTAATAGCACTGCCATACCCATAACTATAGCAAGCATTATCCAGCTATAAACAGGAACACTGCTACCCGCATTGGGATGTAGGGTAGGCGTGGCAGTTGCATTATAAATTCTAATAGCCGGGATGGATGCAACAAAAGGCAGGCCATCAACATTTGTTCTGCTTAAAACAGGAGTAATATTAATTGCTGCTATAAAAAAACTTAGCAGTGAACAGCCGTTAAGGTACCACCGGTTACAATTATAAAAAGTTATCTGCCTTAAAAAAACACGATAGAAAAGCCATACCACTGCCAGGCTTACAGACAGTTTTAATGCATATTGAAATAGCACAGGCATACAGCGTGTTTATTTACTTTTTTCAACCATATCAATAATTTCCTTCAATTCTTTTGGGCTAATTTTTTCTTGCTCTACAAAAAAATTAACCAGTTGCTTATATGAATTTGCAAAACGGCTTTTTACAAGCTTGGTAATATATGTGCCATAATACTCCTTTTCAGTAACTACAGGCTTGTATAGAAAATTATTACCCAGCAACCTGCTTTTTACAAAGTTTTTGCTTTCAAGTTTCTTAATGGTAGAAGCAAGTGTGGTGTAGGGTTTTTCAGAAACAATGTTCTCCATGATCATCTTTAAATTGCCTTCCCCCGTTTTCCACAAGGCCTCCATTACCATTTCTTCCTGAGGCGTTAATTTTTCCATTTCTACGAAATTTTCGTAAAAATAACGAAATTTTCGTAGTGCCAAAATTTATTTTCCCTTTCCTCAATTGTGATAATAACTGCTTAAAAATCCTATCCTCTTAATCTGTTACATTTGTCATCCTTATTTAATAGCCATCGCCATGAAAAAATATACAGTATTTGTTTGTTTATTATTGTCGTCACAATTATACGCGCAACAAAATATTCAGTTAACAACACCAAGGTTTATTACAGGTGATAATACAGCATATAAAGATGTGGCCTTTAACGATGCAGGCTGGGCTACTATTAATACCACCAGCGACTGGGAGGTGCAAGGGTATACAGATTATGACGGCTACGCATGGTACAGGTTTCATTTCACACTGCCTTCTGCGTTGAAAAACAGATCAAACTGGAAAGATACCCTGCGTATTTTATTGGGCAAGGTTGACGATGTAGATGAAACTTTTTTGAACGGTGTAAAAATAGGCCAAACAGGTTCGCTGCCCACAGACGCAGGTGGTTATGCCGGGCAATGGGATGTTGCAAGGGAATATCATATTGCAACTAACAATAAAGCACTGCAATGGAATAAAGACAATGTGCTTGCTGTGCGTGTATACGACGGTGGTGGCGGCGGGGGCATATTTGCGGGAGTACCTGTAGTGAATATGATGGATATTATTGATGGCATTAATCTTTCTGCAGTAGCGGCAACTAATGCTACTATTACTTTAACCAATCAATTACAACGCAGCGTACCGGGTAAATTTACATTGGTTGTAAAAGATGGTATGAGTGGCAAAACCCTAAGCACATCATCACAAAATATTATACTTACAGCACAGCAGCACATTAATAAAGATGTGACATTGCCGGGTGGCACACCTGTTGAAGTATCAGCAACATTTACTGAGGCAAGTACCGGCAAAATAAAAACCACAAGGGTTACAAATAAATACATTCTTACACCGTTGCCTGGTGCCACACCAAAAATAAACGGCGCTAAAGTAACCGGTGTTAGGCCAGGTTCACCATTCCTGTACAAAATAGCGGCAACGGGGCAAAAACCTCTGCAATATGTAGTAACCAACCTGCCCACAGGTTTACAACTTGCGGCCGCAACCGGTGTGATTAGTGGCACGATAACTACAGCCGGCGATTATACCGTTGGCTTAACCGTTAGTAACGGCGCTGGTAAAGATGAAAGAATATTAACCATTAAAGTAGGTAACCAGTTGGCGCTTACGCCACCCATGGGCTGGAATAGCTGGAACTGCTGGGCTTTGAGCGTTAGCGATGAGAAGGTAAAAAGCAGTGCACAAGCGCTGATTGATAAGGACCTGATTGACCATGGATGGACATACATAAATATTGACGATGGCTGGGAGAAACCCGTTCGCGCAGCTGATGGCACTATTGTAACCAACGAAAAATTTCCTAATATGAAGGGCCTGGGCGATTGGCTGCACACGCGCGGGTTAAAGTTTGGCATATACTCATCGCCGGGTACAACAACCTGTGGTGGTTACCTGGCCAGTTACCAGCATGAAATGCAGGATGCTACAAGCTATGCAAGCTGGGGTATTGACTATTTGAAATATGACTGGTGCAGCTACGGCGATGTGTATAAAAAAGAAAAAGACACCAGCCTTGCAGCATACATGAAGCCTTACCAGGTAATGCAGCATGCCTTGTTTGCGCAGCCACGCGATATACATTACAGCCTTTGCCAATATGGAATGAAGGATGTTTGGAAATGGGGCGCGACAGTTAATGGCAATACATGGCGCACAACAGGAGATATAACTGATACATGGGAAAGCCTTTATAGTATTGGTTTTAGCCAAACAGTACAATACCCTTATGCTGAACCCGGCCATTGGAATGACCCCGATATGCTTATTGTTGGCAAAGTTGGCTGGGGCGACAATTTGCATGATACCCGCTTAACGCCTGACGAACAGTACACGCATATTAGCCTTTGGTGTATGTTATCTTCGCCCCTGCTTATTGGTTGTGATATAAACAGCATGGATGATTTTACAATAAACCTGCTGAGCAATGATGAGGTGCTTGCATTAGACCAAGATGTACTTGGCAAACAGGCGCAGCAAAAATTAAAAAAGGATGGCTACCAGGTATGGGTGAAAGACCTGGAAGATGGCAACAAGGCGGTTGCGGTATTTAACCTCTCCAATGATTATAAAGATATACAGGTAAACTGGCAGGACATCGGTTTAAACAGTACGGGAAAAGTACGCGATCTGTGGAGGCAAAAAGACCTTGGCCGCTTTAGCGATATATTTAAAACAAGGGTAGCACCACATGGGGTAACTTTGATAAAAGTAATGCAATAGTTATGACGAAGCTTAGTGTTAACATAAACAAATTTGCAACGCTGCGTAACAGCAGGGGCGGTAATAATCCGGATGTTGTAAAAGCTGCGATTGATGCCCAAAAATTTGGCGCGGATGGTGTTACAGTACACCCCCGCCCTGACGAGCGGCATATACGCTACAACGATGTTCGTGAAATAAAAAAAATAATAACCACAGAGTTTAATATTGAAGGTAACTGCAGGGAACAAAAATTTGTTGACCTTGTGCTGGAAGTAAGCCCGCAGCAGGTAACGCTTGTGCCTGATGCATTGGGCCAAATTACCAGTAACCATGGATGGGACACCATTGCCAATAAAAATTATTTGATAGACATGGTAAAAGTTTTTAAAAATGCTGGCATACGTGTAAGCATTTTTGTTGACCCAATAATTGCCATGGTTGAAGGTGCAGTAGAAACCGGTACAGACCGAATTGAACTTTATACAGAACAATATGCCACAGAATATTTGAAAGACCAGGCAAAAGCTGTTGCGCCTTATGTACTTGCCGCACAAAGGGCTGAACAACTTGGCATAGGTTTAAACGCCGGCCATGACCTTGACCTGCACAATCTCAAATATTTTAAGCAAAATATTCCCTGGATTGATGAAGTTTCTATTGGGCATGCACTTGTTTGCGATGCCATTTATTTAGGCTACCAAAACACTGTGCAAATGTATAAAAGACAGTTACTCTAAACTGCTAAAGTATACCGGTATGGGTATTACTTACCTTTTATAAATTTTACCGCTTGTTTTCGGCCTGCTACTTCTACATTAATAAAATAAATACCGGCGGCAAATTTGGTTATGTTAAATGTGCCTGTTTTTGCAGAAGTAGTTTGCGTCGCAAGCACCTTACCTTCGTTATTTACCAGCGACAGTATTGCATTCGTCACGCCCGGTAAGCCAGAAACAGTAACAAATTGTGTTGCCGGGTTTGGGTAAATTTTTAAATCAAGCTTTTTGTCAAACTGCAGGGCTATGGTTTTGGAATATGACACATTTGAATCTGCCCCGGTTTGCCTAAGGCGATAATAATTAACGCCTGTTACAGGTGCTGCATCGTTAAACGTGTAAGCGTTATACAGTACATCATTTTTATTGGCGGCTATTAAACCTATTGCGGTAAACTGCCTGCCATTACTGCTGCGCTCAATAGTGTAATGGTGTACAGACGAATTGTTCAATACATTCCATTCCAAATTAGCCTCATCCGAGGTTGCGGAACCCGTAAAATTGAGATTATTAGTTACGTACCTGCTAACAACAAATAAAGGCGTTTCACTAATGGTTAGGTTAATATGGCCGCTAACGGGCAACAGTGTGCTTGTTGTCATTGTATCGCTGCCTTTTTGCAGGTTGTATACTATAGCTGTGTCAGCGCCTTCCACATCAAGGCTATAACTCGCAGTGCTTCCATTTTCAGTGGGCAACCATAAAGCATACATATTGCTGTTGCCGGGTGCAGAATATTTATCAACTACCGGGCTGCTGTTTTTTGTTTGCTGGTATGTATAACCGCCAAATACCTTATTCACCTGGTTTATGTAATCTGCTGCCGGCCTGCGCGTCCTGTCGTCATTCACCAGCCCGCTTGTTGCGTAAGGGCCACCACTCCATGGGTTATCATCCACCAGCTCATAAAAAAATAATCTTTGCAGGCCGCTTTTTGCGTAAGTTAAAGCTGTTCTTACAATCCAGTCTGCCTGTGTTTCCTGGGCTGTTTTGATGCCAATTGGCGGGGCCTTGTCCGGGCTGCCCTGGTTAATATCATAACCTGTCTCCGTTATCCATACAGGCATATCAGCGGCATATTCATGCACCATTTGTATAAAAGCATTTGCAACTGAATCGTCAATGGAAAGTTCAGGCGCAACACCTGTATTTGGCCACACGTTTGGTGCATTACGCGCGTCGTTAGCGTACAGGTGATAATTAACTACATCCCAGCAAAGGTTTACCGATCCATCAGGCTTATACCCGCGAAATTCCTTGCACCAGTCAATCATACCACGTACATAATCTGTATTGGCGCTTGCTATTCCACCCATAACCACCAGCATATTGGGGTCGGCATTTTTTACGCCCACGTTTGTGCCCAGCGTTTGTTTATGGCCATCATAAAAAGCTGAAAGGTTGGCAGCGTATTCGCGGCCTGTTTGGTAGGCTTTGCGGCCTTTCCACCATTTGTCGCGCTCATTATCGCACTCAATATATTTTACTAAATCCAATCCAACTTTAATGGTGTTAATATCGTCGTTTGTCCACCGCTGGGATGAATCAATATTCAGGAGAGCCCTGTTTACGCCTGTATTGCTGCCATAACGTGCGGCATATTGAAAAGCAACTTTAGCCTGCTTTATATACGATGCCGGGTCGGTAAAACCGGCTCCGTATTCAACAGGCACATTCTCTGCATCGCGTTGATCAGCGGGGTATGAATCAAGCATCCAATCTGGCAGTGTTTTTAAATCAGCTAATACCGTTATGCCTTCTGCTTTACAGCGGGCATAGATAGTATCATAATTCCAGCCACCGCTGTGCACGGGATCAAAAGTAAATTTTCCTTCGTTCGATTCAAGTTTTTGCCAATCCATATAATGGCGTACACCTCCAAAACTCTTGATGGCGTTCATCCGCACCGAATCAACAACCATCGGGTTAACAGGGTTTTCAAAATCCCATTCAAAGGCATTGATACCCAAAAAGTTTTTTATAGGATAAAAATTTTTAACGGCCGCTGTTGCCGGGGCAACAGGTTTATACGACCCATAAAATTCAACCTCTGTAGGGTACTCATACCATGCATTTAAAACTATATACTTAACATTGGCAAAGGCGGTATCCAGTGCGTATACGTCAGGCCTGTCGGGGTAAGGGCCATCCCAGCCATTATAACGCTCACCTGTAAAAGTTGCCAGCAGGCTGCGCTTCAGGCTGTCACCTGTTAGCACGTAAAACGTGGCCGGGTAATCAACCATGGTACCCTCCCAGTCAAATAATTTCACGCTGTCAATCTCTGCATCCATCCCGTCGGGTATAGGATAATAAGAATCGTAGTTGCTAAGCACTTTGCCCCAGCCTGTGCCCGGGCGTGTATACAGGTCGCCGTCAAACAGTTGCTGCAGGCCATTGCTTACATTATTAAGCTGATACCAGCGGGCAGCGTCTATTGGTATTTTTCCGTGAATAATGGTATCGGTTTGTGCTGAAGCGGATAAGCATATAATACATGCAATAGACAGGGTAAAGTTTTTCATGCAATAGAGATGGTTATTAGATTATTGAATTTTATTGTTCAATAATACAGCTTTTTGCCGCATTGTAACCCTTGTTACCATTGCACAGGCCGTATTTTAAAGGTGATTTAAGATGCATGAAAATATTTGAAGCCATTTTTAATTGGGTAATAACAAAACTTTGGTAATACATCGTACATAAAAGCGGCTTATCTTTAAACCAACTTCAAAATTTTTGCCATGGCCAACCTGCAAATTAACCGCCGCCATTTTATTAGAGGTGCTTCTGCCACACTTGCTTTGGCGGCTTTACGTGCCAATGGCATGACGATGCCCGGTGCTAACCCACGCCGTGTTGCTTTAATTGGAACCGGATGGTACGGCAAGAGTGACCTGTTCAGGCTTATACAGGTTGCCCCTGTTGAAGTTGTTGCTTTATGCGATGCAGACCGGCACCAGCTTGAGCATGCCGCAGATATGGTACAACAACGCCAGCAAAGCAAAAAGCGACCGGCCCTGTATGGCGATTACCGCAAGCTGCTGGCAGAAAGCAAACCAGATATTGTGCTTATAGGCACGCCTGACCATTGGCACGCATTAACGGCAATAGCCGCTTTGCAGGCAGGCGCGCATGTGTTTGTGCAAAAGCCCGTAAGTGTTGATATACTTGAAGGAGAAGCAATGGTTGCTGCTGCGAGAAAATACAATAAAACAGTGCAGGTGGGTACACAACGTAAAAGCACACCACATATAATCGACGCAAAGAAGAATATTATTGATACCGGGCTGCTGGGTAAAGTTACCCATGTGGAAATGTGCTGTTATTACCACATGCGTGCCAATGGCAACCCACCTGTTGTACAGGTGCCTGATTATTTTGACTACGAAATGTGGACAGGCCCGGCACCAATGCGGCCCTATGATGGATTACCTCATGTACGCTGGTGGCGCACGTTTATGGAATATGGCAATGGCATTATAGGTGATATGTGCATACACATGTTTGATACCGTGCGCTGGATGCTGCAACTTGGCTGGCCTAAACGCGTTAGCAGCGAGGGTGGTATTTATGTTGACAAGACGGGCAAGAGCAATATACCCGATACCCAACATGCCGTATTTGAATATGATGATTTGAATTGTGTATGGCAACACCGCAGTTGGGGCACACCGGCTGACCCAGATTACCCCTGGGCATTTTTTATTTATGGTGAAAAGGGCACATTAAAGTGCAGTACCATGCAGTATGATTTTATACCGGAAGGCGATGGCAAAAAAATACACAAAGACGTTGTGTATGAAAAAGAAAAATATCCGGAAGACCTTACTGAAAAAGATATTGAGTTAAACGCTGCACCTGCCATGCGTTTACACATGCTTAATTTTTTGGATGCCATTGACAAGGGTATAAAACCCGTTGCAGATATTGCCGAAGGGCACATATCAACCGCAAGCTGTATACTCGCAAATATGTCGATGAAGTTAAAACGCCCGCTTACTTACGACCCCGTTACAAAAACAGTTCCCGGTGATGCTGAAGCTACTGCCCTGCTTGCAAGGCAGTACCGCGGGCCGTGGGTGCACCCTTCAA
>Ga0206806_1006_pt1 | contig 68492 bp, 62 predicted proteins | sample Alteio_BWOrgCont_60_FD_152911 | JGI IMG/M metagenome (GOLD analysis project Ga0206806, IMG submission 152911) | Enriched cells from forest soil in Barre Woods Harvard Forest LTER site, Petersham, Massachusetts, United States -... | ecosystem: Environmental > Terrestrial > Soil > Temperate forest >... | reverse complement strand
AAAGGCGTTAAAACGCTTAGCATAACCGAAAAAACAGGTAACCTTATAGCTATTAAGGAAGTGGTAGATAAAGATCACCTCATGATCATCAACCGTTCGGGTATTGCCATTCGTTTGGCCGTATCTGAAATGCGTGTGATGGGCAGGGCCACACAAGGCGTAAGGCTTATTAACCTTAAGGATACCGATTCTATTGCCGCAGTAGCCAAGATAGATGTGGATGAAGCAGCAGAAGCCGCTGAGGCAGCTGTACTTGCAGCCCAAAATGGCGAAAGCAACGGCAGTGTTAATCCTGAAAGCAATGGAGCGGCCCACGAAAATGGCCAGGACAAGCCTTTGGAGGAATAATAGCCTATTTAAATAAAAACTGTAATTTTGACCCGGTCTTAAAATAAAAGGCCGGGTTTTTAATTACACAAGCAATTTATCATGAAGAAAACAGTTCTGCTCTCCCTATTAACGGTGGCTATGGTATTAGGCACCTATGCGCAAGAAAACAAAGTAGTTAGTGCTAAAATGTACCTGGATGAGTACACCAAGGATAATGACACATCGGCACTGGGCAATGCCAAAGGCGCAATAGACCTTGCAGCCAATAATGACAAAACCAAAGACGAGCCCAAAATGTGGCTGTACAAGGGTATGGTATACAGAACCGTATTTGATAAAAAGCTAGCCGACCTTGTAGGCAAGCCTACCAACAAGGATGATTTTAAAAAGGCCAACTCCCTTGCCTATAGCAAAGTAGATACTTCTTATTTAACCATTGCCGTTAACGCTTTTATAAGGGTTATACAATTAGTACCTAAAGATTATTATGCCGATGAAGCAAGGCAATTACTGCAAGGCTCTGCCGCCCATTTGGATAATATTGGCAGGGTAGATTTTGGTACAGGTAACTATGCAACTGCATTAGCGGTATTTGAAAAGGCAGTTGTAGCGGGCCAAACATTGGGATTAAAGGACACATCTGACTTTATGGTTGAAAACATACAGAATTGTGCTATTGCGGCGGATAAGCTACACAATACCCCCAAAGCTGTAATGTATTATCAAAAACTGGTAGACCTTAAAGTAGGAGGTGCACAGCCTTATTCGGCCCTTATATCCATGTACAAGGATATGAATGATACCACAAAAGCTATGGCTATGTTGAGAAAAGCACGGGCAGCTTACCCATCGGATGTCAATCTGTTGATTAGCGAAACCAATTTTTACCTGCAGGCACATAATACCGACAAAGCCATAAGCAACCTGCAAACTGCCATTGACCAGCTTAATATGGAAAACAAGCCGGATAACAAAGGGCTTTTATCTAACTTATATTTTGTGCTGGGCAACACCTACGATCGCATGGCTAACCCAAGAACCGACAGCGGCAAGGCTATGACGAAACCCGCTAACTATGAGGACCTGTTCAGCAAGGCGGAAGATAACTATACCAAAGCTGTAAACCTTACACCCGATAATTTTGATGAGTTGTTCGATCTGGGGGCATTATATAACAACCGCGCCATAGAGATAAACCGCCAGGCTAATGATTTGCCTATGAATGCCACTGATAAATTCAATAAGCTTCAGGCACAGGCTAACGACTTTTTAAAGAAGGCCCAGCCCTGGTTAGAAAAAGCGCATGCTATCAATCCTAAAGATCAGGCTACCATTACCGCGTTACTCAATATTTATGCGGGCACCGGCCAGGTAGATAAGATAAAGCCCCTGAAAGAAGGAAAGTAATATAGCTTCGTTATCCATTTACTTCTGTGCAAGCACCCAGCGAGTTGCTTCCTGCTGCTCGTTTTCACTGCTGTTATAGGTTACAATAAACGATTGCGGAAAGCCCTCTGCCACCAACTTTTTAGTCAGGTCGCTGGCGCCGTTAAAGTTCGGGAACTCGCCTACCGTATAGGTTATAATTCCGTTACCGGCCATGTGCCTGGTAATACCCATTTGCGATAATTTAAGCAACTTGTTCGCCTGGGGTAAAGGCACCGAGTTAGAGTAGGCACCCACTTGCACACAAAACACTACATGGCCAAAGCTCATAGGCTCTGCTTTAGGCATGGCAGGGGTAGGAGCAGAGGAGAGGATGGAATCTATTTTTTCGGCAATGCTTATAGAGGCATCCTGGTTTAAACTCAGGTAAATATTTTGGGCGCCCTGTTGTTTCATAACCGCTATTTCCATGTCTTGCTTAGCTGCATCTGCAAAGCCTTGCTTAAGATAAACACGTTGTGTGGTGTCAGCTTTTTGCACTTCGGTAATCGACTTGGAGTAGTAATAGTTAGCTTCGTTATTCAGCAGATCTGCAGAGGTGAGTACATCAGAACTATAATTATAGCTCTTTTGCCATATCTTTATTTCTTCTGCATTGGCGTCATACTGGTTCTCTGTAGCGTTTATAGCGTTCTTTGTGGCCTCTAATTTTTTGAGATCAGAAAGCTCATCCAGGGAATCTGCCTTTTTAGATAACGCTATGGCCTCTTTCTTTTCTTTGGCCTGGCCGGCTTCTATTCTTAGTTCCTTAGCATTGGCAGCAAGGTTATTGGCTGATTTTGCAAGAGAATTGGCCCAGCGTATCATTTTAGATGATGCTCTTTCTGTATACTCTACCGCATCTGTGCGCAGCACGGCCGCGACAAACTGAGTTATGTTGTATTTGTAGGAAGCACCAGTGGTAAGGGATGAAATATGCCTGTAGTTGGCTATATCTTCAGAATTGGCGGCGGTACTTTTGTCGGCTGTGGCATCCATTACCGTGCCTTGCGCCATTAAGGTATTGCACATAAGTGCAATTGATGTACCCGTTAAAAAGATCAATCGGGTAAAGGTTGTTGATCTGTTAGGGGTAATTGTGGTTAATGAGTAATTTGTTTTCATAGTTTACCTCCATATTTATTGATCGTTTTAAATTCATCTTACTTTACGCTGCCTTTTTATTTAAGTTTCAGCTGTTCATTTCTTTTTCCCTTGTACGCCTTGCTAGTAAGGTGATGCCAAGAAATGAAAATATTTATTAACCGTTTTAAACTGTTTAGATTAGGTGTTTACCTATTGGTACCGGCTCCGATTAAATGTTAAAAATGTAACCAAGAAAAGTTAGATGCGTTAAAAGGTTCACCCTGCGATCAACTAATTTTCGCAAAACAAAAGACGCTAAAAATATTTCATTCTTAGCGTCTTAACTGCAGAGGTTACTGAACTACTAGCTTACCGGTACTTATTATAGCGCCATTATTTACCAGGGTATAGATATACATACCGCCAGGCACATTATCTCTATCAATATTGATAGTGTTTGTATTGATGTTATTAATGGTCTTTACTGTTTGCCCCAGTACATTATATATTACCAGTGAAGCATTATCAAGCTGTGTGCTGCCACCGATCGCCATAGTAGCATTAGTGCTGAATGGATTAGGATAAACATTTACACTGTTATCTTCTTTTGTAATCTGGTTAATACCTAAAGGCGCCGTACCGCTAAAGTAAATGGTATCAAGGTAAAACATAGTGCCAACGTGCGAAGTCCCTCCATTTGGCCCTTCTATTCCGGCTATAATAAAAGCTGTATCCGGGTATTCATAATTTATAGTATAGTTGATAGGTATTGAAAAATGTGTGTATGTGGACTCGTTGAAATCAAAAAACACTTCTGAGGAAGCAATGGTATCGTGGTTATGAGAAACATTGTTCCATTTAGTAAATATTACACCTATACCTCCTGAATCGCCACCCGCAGTAGTCAATTTATAATATCCTTCCAAATTAGCCGGACGCGCTGTGAAAGCATATCCTCCTGCGGTTATGGTATCTGTAGAGTATATAATCCCTGCAACTGTATCACCCGCGCTAATGGCGGTTTGCATTAATACACCATATTGCCCGGAGTAGCCGGCAGTTTGAGTTACAGAATTGCCTGCATAGGAAGGATTGAAAATGCTTGCAGACTGATCTGATGAAACCCAATGCAGGGGTACCATACAATGATCCGGTGTCCAGGTTGACGTTTCCCATGTTTCAAAACTTTGGTTGGGAATGTACTGTGCAAAGCCTGTAAGGCTTAATAAGACTGAAGTAATAAATAAAAGTATTTTTTTCATAGCTAAAGTGTTTATTGGTTTTGTTAATGGACTTAGCTATCCCTTAAAGGTTTAAGAGATTAATTTTTTTTAATGTTTGCTAACAGAGCATGAAATATTAAAGACTCTCTGCCACCATCAAAGCAATGTCATACTGCTCTTGAATGTCCTTTATTATTTCCGGGTGATCGTTTAACCAGTCGGCGGTAACCAACTTGCCATCGGGCTCTACCACTACGCAATACTTTATATCGCTTTTTATAACGTCCTTATGTTTTTCTTTAACCTTTATCAGTGCGCTGAACAATATGGCACGCAGCTTTTCTACCTTATCAGTAGTCATTATCAGTTACTGATTTTCTCCAGCGGCAACCCTTTTTTATACCTGTCTAAATCCCACTTTAACTGGTATAATCTGCAAAAGTCAGCCATAGATTGTAATCCAATTTCAGCGCGTCGTTTATCCAGGTTATCCGGATCATCAATAGGCAAAGGTTCCACATTCCCCGTTTTAGTATCTCTTTGCATCTGGCTGCCATATACCTGTCCGTGGCCTTCCCGCAACTTAACTTTGTCTTCCAGTAAAGCAAAATTTTGTACACTGGCATTGCCTCTTTTTACAGCAGGCTTCATCATAGGCAGGTACTTTTCCTGCACTTTTAAACTGGAGTGCTGTATAACCAGGAACAAGGCTATATTGCCATTGGTACCCACCACCTGGGGGCCAAGCCATCCATAAGTATCGAGTATGTGTTCTACTTTGCCCAAGTCAACCGAATCTTCCACTTTTACTTTTGCTACCAGCCTGTAAAAAAGAGCAGAATCTTTTATACCGGTAATTACCATTTGCTGCAGAATACCCCGATCGCCCTGGTCGTTATAGCGAATGCTGTCCAGCTCTTGTGCCAGAACCTTTATGTAGCTTGAGGAGTCTTGTTGCACCTGTGCAAAACCCGCTGTTGCTATAAGTGCACAGGCAAAAAATAAAATTACGTTTTTCATTTTACAAGTATAATAAAACACAAATGTAATTTTAGATTAATTATGGTGCAGCGGTTTTTATTTCTGTATCTCCAATTTTCCTTGCGAAAGTATATTGCCGTTTTCATCCGATACCCTATACAGGTAAAGGCCGGAGGGCTGGGTGGATAAATCAATTTTGAAGGTTGAGTTTTTTATATTTGATTGTGAGTAGACTTCCTGCCCGAGCATATTGTAAACCAGTATCCGATTCGTAATTTCTGTCCCACAATTTTTAATTGAAGCGGTGAATACACCGTTAGATGGGTTCGGGTATATCTTTATGCCTGCTGAGTTACTTATGGTTTGTATACCTGCGGGAGTATTGTATACAGTAGGATTAGAAGCAAAGCCATTTGCAACTACAACAAGCGAATAGCTTCCGGGAGGCAAACCTGCCGGTACTTCAAAAGTGGCGGTGTCTTCCAGGCTATCTGTTCTTACAGCGCCTAATCTGTTCCAGTTGGTGGTTTTGCAATAATATACACGGCCTGTGCTGCTTTTAAGACGCACAAGCGGGTAGTTGGATGACATCTGTAGATCATCGCCAAAGGCTGCACCCTCAGATATACCATTAAACAGCTTACCAGTAATTTTATAGTAAGGATAGGTTTGCGGAATAATATGATCGATAGTGGGCTTGCCTTGTGGTATAGGGCCACTACCGGGGGTATATACATAGTATTGCATGCTGTTAGTATCGTTCTGGCTGCAAACCATAAGCACGTTACCATCGGGAAGGTCGAGGAAGGTAACGTTGGAACAGGTGTTACCCGCAATAGAATCGGCACCCATACCGGGAATAATACTTGTAACCTGGGTAAAGCTATCGGTCAGGTAATTGTATTCTAAAAAGTAGGCTGGGTTGCGAAACTCATTATTGGGGCCGTTGCCAACAGGAGCCACCGATAAAAGTATATGCCCGTTAACCATCATTGCTCCCGGTGCATCTGTTTGCCCAACAGGGTTAGTACCAATAGTAGGGAAACTGTCTGCAACAGCCCATCTGCCCGGATTACTGTCTCCACTTGGGGTATAAATAGCGTTATGAATTTCGGCGCCAAAAAAAATAGCCTTACCGTTAGGCAGCATTAAAGCACAACCAGATTCGCCACCATAGGCATCGAATATACTATCGGGAACGTTGGAATCCATAACCCAGCTATTGGTTTGTGGTCTATAGCGGCACGAGCTTAAAGTATTAATACCTATAAAGAGTATGCTGCTATCGGGCAACTTTAGCCATTGGGCCTCGTCGTGGTTCAAGGGCGCGATAGGGGCAATAGCCCATTGATTATTTACAGGGTTATAAAACAGATCGTCGTTAGAAGGATTAGGCCCCGACTGAGCGCCAACAAGCACCTGGCCATTGGGTAATAGCTCAGAGTTACCATCATAAATATTTATGGTATCGGTTACTGGGCTTGTACGTGTCCAGGTATCTGCCACCGGATCGTAAATTTCTCCGGCAGTATCGCCCGGGCCATATTCGCCACCGGCAACAAAAACCTTGCCGCTGGGCAATACCTGCGAGCTAAAGAACAGGCGCCATTGGTTCATAGATGCCGCCGTTGTCCATGTACCGTTAACATAACTGCCGGTAGAGTCGGGGGTAAGTATATCCCAGCCGGCTTCGCTGTCCTTTACGCTTTGGCACAAAACCCTGCCATCGGTAAGCAGCATCATAATGCCTGCTCCCTGGTTCGGTTCAAGGTTTTTTAAGGCCGTCCAGGTGCCAATTTGAGCATGGCAGCGAGGCGCAATTAGTAGTATGGTAAGGAATGTAAATAGTTGTAAAAATGTAAGTAGATGCTTCCTCATGTGTGTAAAATTTAATGTAGTTGCGTGTCCCCTTATCCCTCAAAACGAAATACAAACAAATCTAACTGAAATCTTTTACAGTTCCTAATTTTATGGTATAAAGTTTTTAAGAGCTATTACATATAATTAAAAAATCAAACACTTTTTTTATACGGAAATAACAGGGAATTATCAGTGAAAAAGCAATGAAATAACAACAAATAGACTACTTAAAACCCATTATTAATAGGACATCTATTGTTAAATACAATATTTTAAAACACCCGAAACGCATTGCAAGAGCTTTACTTGCAGATCGTTTCAAATTTCCCATCAATACTGGGTTTTAAGGCTATAAAGCCCGTTTTTAGCTGGTCGGGTTGCAACTATCATTTTGCAGCCTATTGCATCCTTTTGCGACCATTATTTTGCGACTCACAAAAGATTTTTCTTTGAACTTATTAACAGCCAATAAATACGTAAAAAACGATGAAAACAGAACTGATTTATACCCGAAAAATAAAAGGGCAAGGCAGTGTTAAACTGAAAGCCCGAAAACTGAAAAACAATCCCGCCCGCTTGTTTTTAGAAATATACAGGCAAGAAACACAAAAACGGAACCTTGAGTTTATAAACCTTCTTTTGATTGAAAACGATGAAAAGGACAAAAGAACTATTGAAGAAGGTATAAGGCGGTGTAATGCTTTTGTAATGAATGAAAACCCTGTTCCAAAATTGGCCATTGCGTCTAACTTTACGAGTTTCTTTAAAAAACAGATAGAGACAATAGAGAAAAAAAGAAGCAAGGGTATATATAACAGTACCCTTGCTAAGTTGCAAGAATATTCAGGGTGTGAAAACATACCTTTTAAACGAATAGATGAAAGCTTCTTAAAAGGCTATAGGAGTTGGTTACTTAATAAAGCAACGAGGAAAAGAGACGGTGAACCTTTAACCGATTATTCACGCAAAAACTATTTTGAAATAACCATGACTTTTGCAAACAAGGCTAAAGGCAAAGGACTTATAAACCCATACGCCTATACTGTTAGTGATATAAGTACAATAGAAGTGAGCCGGAAGCCTGTTAATGCTCTTACAGTTGATGATATATTAAAACTACAGGCAACCCCTTACCCGCCTATGCCAAACCTGCCTAAAGCGTTTATGCTACAATTCAGTACCCTTCAAAGATGGTCTGACATTCGGAATATGACATGGGAAACCTTAAATAACCTGTTTATAGAACAAGTAAAAACAGGGACAAATGTGCCAATGCTATACGATGAGAAACTATTAACGTGGATAGCAGGGGAAGATAAGCGCATAGGTCGAATATTTACAGGCTTTCCAATGGACGATCAAACCATAAGAGAGCATTTAAGAGAATGGACAAAGTTGGCTGGTGTTAATAGGTTAGACTTGGGAACACATGATTTCAGGCGGGCTGGTGCTACTATTATGTATGAACACACAAAAGATATTTACAAGGTTAGTTATATGTTAGGCCACAAAAGCATTGAACAAACTAAAGTATATATAGGTATAACCGAAAGCATAATAAGAGAGGGTTTTGACGCTTTGAATAAAGCGGTAATAAGTAAATTCCGGTACACGCAAAAAGTAAGTTAAACGAGATGGCTATAAGTTTCATTAAGCTCCGCAATTAGCGGGGCTTTTGCTTTTGTGTTTTCTGCCAATCTTAACTATAGACAGCAATGATTATTATTAAAATAAGAATTAGTCTTTACCGCTAATCTTCCTTTGTATTTCCTTTTTTAAGATTTGAAAGAAATTGTCCATTGTGTCAAGGACTTTTAAGTTGAACTCCCTTGAAAAGCGCATTGCGATTCTGTCAATGTCAATAGGAGAAATTAATAAGCCTTCATTTCTCATCGCTAATCCAACTACTTTTTCTCGGTCAGCCGTTCCATCTCCATGCACAAAAACATTGCGGAGTTTATTATAGTCATTTAATTTGCCCCATGTATTGTCTTTAAAAGGCACATTTATATTGCAAACTTTCTTAAGATAAACGGAGGCTCTGAAAATTCCATTGCCAGCCACATCGGAAAGACTAAGTTTATAGCCTTCCGTTTGTTGTAGGTTTTTGCAAACTTGGTCTAAAGATGATTCAAAACGAAAGTAAGAGTGAAGAAAAGTGGTTCGCCATAAAATATCTGGAAAAATACTTCCATATTGAACCTCAGCATGAAATCTCAGGTTGGTCTGTTTAGGCTCGCCAGAAAGTTTTTTATTGAGTTGCAAATTGTCTGCTAAAAATTTGTCAGTGGATTTAATAAACGCTTCAATGTCTTTTAACTCGTGAGAAATATAGTCAAAATGATATCGATAAGTAAATTGCTTTAATTTTTCCTTGTCTAAAGGTTGAGAGTTAATATTTAGTTTTTTTGTCATTCGGTAAGCAAATTTATCAAAACAGGTAAATGCTTAGAGTTTTTCAATAAGATTTCTTCAAAGTAGCCCTGATGATACAATTATCGAACCGATTAATAAAGTGCTCTCGACAGATCTATTGTTCGAAGCTTAATATAAACTTGTATCTGTCTCTTTGAAATCACATTAAATCGAGCGCTCGATTTTTATTTGAAAAATACCTGTAAGTTTAGCCCACAAATAACGAATGCCTTCTTGATAAGCTGTTTTATTAAAATATGTATAATATAGAACGAATTACCAAGGATTCCTTAAAAGATTTACTCCCATTGTACAGATTGTCTTTTCATAAGAGGTATCACATCGAATATATTCAGCAAAAATTTGATACGTTACCTTTTGGAGCAGAATACATGGGATATATTGCTTACTACAATAAAATTGCTGTGGCATGTTACGCAGTGTTTCCATGCAGAATGGCTTATATGGGAAAGACTATTTTAGCTGCACAGTCTGGTGATACAATGACACATCCTGATCACAGAAAAAAGGGATTATTTATTCAATTAGCTTTAAAAACTTTTGAGCTTTCAAAAGAAAATGGGATCAAGCTTATTTTTGGGTTTCCTAATGACAATTCTTATAATGGATTTATTGAAAAGCTTTCATGGAAACATACCGAGAGTATGAACCTATATAAGATAAAGATTAATACTTTACCTATAGCTAAAGTTTGTCAAAAAAGTAGACTTCTTGCAATTATTTATAAAGTCTATATAAAGATCATTCTAACTCTTCACAAAACCTCGACGTCCTTTGAAAGTTCAGTAAATCGAAAGGAGAGTATAGTTTTGGAAGCAAACACTGACTACTACAACTATAAAACTTATGGAGAAAGTTTTGTACTAAATATCTGGAAAGTTAAAGTATGGTCGAAAATAAATGGAGCTTTATTAGTGGGAGATATAGAGCAAACTTCCAGAAAAAACACTAAATCTCTTCTCAAAAATTTAAAAACTCTCGCATTTATAATTGGATGCAGGCATATTATTTTTAGCTTTAGTAAGGGAGAGTACTGGGATATAGAATTAGCGAAATATCTTAAACCTGTTAATGGTTTCCCAATTGCATACTTTGATCTCGGTTCTGAATTACCCCTTCAAAAGCTTGCATTTTCCTTATCAGCCTTGGATACTTTTTAAAATCCATGGATATTAAAGAATCTACTGATCGTAATCATATTAAATGCAATACCATCCGAATTACTACTGCCTACACGAGGGAATAGGTCAATAATTCCATTGTCTTCTTTTCGGTTGAGCCCAACGTTGACAAGATTTTTGTAGCCAGCTCTTCTACAAAATGAAAGCACTCTTTCATCATATTGACCATCAGGTAAGGCGATAGATTCAATCTTTTCATCAGTAATCCTTTCCAGGATACTCTTGCTATGAGCCAACTCAAATTCCAACTCTAAATCATCTAGTAAATTAAGATAATGGTGAGAATGCGTATGGGAGCCAATTTCTACAAAAGAAGATGAAGCAAGTTGTCTTATCTCGGCCTCATTCATTACTTCATAATATTGACGACTTATTTTTTTGCTCAACTCATCAATTTTGTATTTCTCCTTCCATTCACTAATTAGTTTTATCTTTTCCTCAGGTTTTTGTTGCTGAAAAAAATTGTAGATACTTGTCCCAGCATACGATTGCCAATTATACATACCATATCTTTTAAATAAGGTAGTTCCTAAGTATAATTCATTTAGCCCTGAAAATGAACAACCTATTTCAAGTAATTCACAATCTAAAATCTCTTTTTGCTGCTCAATTGATGCCGTTGTAATAAAAAAGGTGGCAGGAATTTTATATTTTTCAAGTAAAGGCAAAACAACATTAAGATTGTTTTTAAAGCCATCATCAAAAGTCAATGAAATTATTAAATCTTTGTTAGTTTGGAGCTTTCTTCGCAGTAAAGCAATTTCAGATAATGGAACTATCTTAAAATGCTTAATATAGTATAGCAAATGGTTCTCAAATTCGTTTGCAGGTATGTGTCTTCCATTTAATGTAAAGCAAGCATCCGTAGATACGCCATGATACATGATGACCAATCTTTTGTTAGCAGCATTTTTTTGAAAAAAATTGTCAATTCCACAAAAATAAAGAATAGAATAAAATGTGCCCTTCAGGATTTTTTTGAACGTTTTTTTCATTCTAATAATAAATGTTCTTACAATAAACTTTAATTATTGAAGTAAACTTAGGAAATTAATAATAAGCCCAGATTTTTATTCTGGGCTTATTAAGTAAAATAAGGCTACTTTATACTGGCCTGAGCACTAAGAACAGAATTAAGCTTACTTTCTAACTCAACTATTCTCTTTTCATCACTATCAAAATGATTTTTCTCATTCTGTTGAATCTCAGCTAGCTCAGACTTTAATCTACCATTCTCTGTTTCTAGCTTTTGATTAAGAGCCTGTATAGCTGCAAATGCTACACCACCTTCATCGATAGTTGTTATTCCCAAGCTATCGTTATTTAACATAAAAGCCTTATAGAAGTCTTGTGCCATAGGGCCAATATGCTGAATATTGACTGCCTCTCCTTTATAGTTCCATCTTGTAATGGGCAAAGCAAGTACTTTATTCAATAGCTCATCTTCATTAATTGTGGAAAAATTCTCCTTCTTATTTCTATCTGAAGTGCTTGTCCATGTTCCACCTGCAGTAAGATATGCCCCATTACCATCAGAAGCACTCGAACTCATTCTAGGTATTATTTTGCTAAATAAACCAAGGTCGAAAGACACGTATTGGCACGATACTTATAATTGATCTATTCTTTTTTAATATTAAAGTAAGCTTAATGAATACTACCCGTTTATTGCTTTGCTTAGCCCTTTGTACCACGCTTTTTGCCTGTAATTCCGGCAAACAGTTTGCTTCGTCGTTTGGCAAGCGTAGGTATACCAAGGGGTATTATGTTTTTTCAGCAGGAACAGGTAAAAGCGTTAACCCACCAACAGAAAATAAGATTGCTGCCAAACCCAAGAATAATGGTATTTTACAAACCGAGCTAACCGAAACTAACAAAGCAAAAACAATCCCGCTAAATAACCTGGCATTAAATACAGTAGTAAGAAACATTGCAAAGCAGGCGTTTTTTGCTGAACGTTCGCTTTTATTCATAAAGCCATTCGGTAAGCTATTGCAAAGCACAAATGGGCTGGCTACTATTCAAACGGACGATAAACAGGAGGACGCTCAAAAATCCAAAAAGTATATTCTTGGCTCGGTTTTAACGTTTGTAGGATTGTTGGGGGCTTTGATAATTGGGGTTATCTTGCTCGTAAATATTAATAGCGTATCCTCAGTAACAAACACGCTATGCCTAATACTAATCTTTGCTTTTCTATGTCTTTTTGTTTTTGGACTTACAATGCAAAATGCTAATAAACCGGTTCCCGCTATATCCGTCCAAGGGCAGCAAATTAGTCATCCTGAACCAGAGAATGTAGGTGCTACGATAGGAGGAACAGCGTTAGTGTTGATAGGAGGGTTTGGCTTGCTTCTTGGTGGCTTCATAACATACTTTGCAATAATTCTCCAGGCGCTTCCTTTATTAATATTCTCAATTCCAATTTTAATAATTTCTCTTATTTTAATATTCGCGGGATATAACATAGTGGATAAAAGCGAACATCACAAATCTTAGTATCTATGCGCTTAAGTAGAAGGACAAATAATTATGTTAAGTAACTAACTAATTGATATACATTACTAATGTGGTATTAAAGTCCTATAATTTATATTATGTTAAACAGGCACAGTGTAGATTGTCGCCTCTTAAGCGTCGCTCCCAAACATACAATATGAAAAATAATGAAAATAAAAAAAGCCCCGATGAGAGGCTTTTAATTACTGTTGAGAATTTAATAACTGATATTGAATTTACGTACCGAGAACAGCAAAAGATAGATCGCTGCGATAAATTTGCAAAAGAACGTGGAATCACCAATTACATAAAATTGCCTAATCCTTACGATACGGACGGCTTATTTCTTCCATCATGTGGTTGAAATCACTTTCCTGCCTTGTCTTAACGTTGGCGCTAAAATTCATGTCAGTGCCTATTTTGTGTGATAGCAGGTCTGCCTTTGCATTAGCAGCGCATACCCCACGGGCTAATTCTTGCAGGAATCGATACAATACATTTTTGTCTGCTTTGTTTAAATCATCAATGATTTTTTGAGTTAGTTCCATGACTAATTAAGGTTTAAATTGTTATTAGTTGTGGCAGAAGGGTGTCCTTGCAGGGATACCCTTCATCATTTATACAAAAATACTACATTTGTTTCATGAAATGGATTATCATACTTTCTATCCTTGGACTCCTTATTATCTGGCTAATCTGGACAATAAAAACCAGTGACGTAGATATTAAGTTCGAGTTTAAAGCAAGACATAAAAAGGACGACGAAGAGTGGGACGATAAAGAAGATTAAATCATCTTGATTGAATATTGTCTTTCTTTTTTAAGCTGACAACTTGCTTTTTCTTCCCTACAACAAATACGGTTACTAAACCACCCAAAGTAACTCCTACTAAAGATGCTCCAGCTACATCGTGCCCCTGTAAAATGCAATATGTCCCACAAAAGCAAAATACAATGGCTATTATGAATCCTAATATTTGGCCTGTTTTTTCTTTTATTGTGTTGTTTTTAACAACAGATTTCTCTAATTCGAGGCGATGAGATGTTTGATTATGGAACGCATCCATAATCATCTTACCAGAGCCAGGAACGATAGATTCATATTCAGCTATAATGTTTGGCGGCGGTAATGGAGCGCTCCAAGTTTGTTGTTGAATCGTAACTAACCTATGTGGATTATTGCCATTATTTGGACGTATAGGTTTGTTACTCATTAATTTATTTCTTTTGGCTATTTATAGCCCCGTATATATCCTCACCAATAGCAGCCCAATCATGGGCTATGGCTTTAATATCAGCTTCTTCACCTGTTTTAGAATAATTGTACGGTGTCTCAGGATTGAATATATCTAAAATCGATGATATACCTGTAATCATATCCTGATCCGGAAACAAGAAGTCAGTACGAAAATCACGATTTTTCATAGTTGATATTTTAATATCCATTTAATAACGGAACAAAAGTAAAATTATTTTACAATTACATAAATTGAAGGGGGCGACTAAAATTAATAGCCGTGTTATCGTCCATTATATTTTTCACAAGAAATTGAACATCGCCATACTTTTCTATTCCTTGACGCAACGCATCTACCCTATCATTCCAAACTCCTAAAACTTCCTCTCCCATAATAACTACAAATCCTCCATTTGGATGTTGTTCCTTAAGGTTCCCCTGAATATCTTTAAATTTTTTCAATTCTTTTTCCAACATATTTCTATGGTTTTTACACTACAAATATACGAAATATTACTGGTATTTGGCACAATCCTGTGCAGCTATGTGTCTTCTCCCCTATTCCACCTGACGTATCGGTCACATTCCCTAAGAATTAATATATTTGTTACAACATAAACAGCGTTTAGCTGTAATCCTTGTTACTGGAAAACTGAGAATCTTCATGGTAATAACAAGGGAATTGTCAACTCATTCGCATCAGCGTGGGCTTGCTTTATTCCTTTTATTACGGGTATCTCAGTACCTCCAGTTTAAGGGTGAAGCTATAAGCCCCACGCTGACAAACAATAATTACTCATTGGGGTTATGGGTATGAAAAATAACCACAATGAAATATATATTTATTATTCTGTTGTTTGGAGGTGTCTTATCTTGCAAGAAAGATACGACTACCCCTCCTCAATCATCTACTAAACCCGTACAGAAGACAGACACCGTTTACAGTTATAACTGCTCATGGGAAAACATAACAGGCAATACGGGATGGGCATCCAACTATGCTTATGAGGGAAATTTTCAATCATTTACAGGCAATGACATTATAGAAAACTTAATATGTATTTGGGTGCGACCCGCATATAGCAGTCAATCATGGACAAAAGTGCCATGTAAAGGGTATTTCACTAATAACGATAGCATAGTATTTTATACCTCATACGGATTTTTCTACAGGTACGGAACAGCGCAAGTGACCCCGCAGGACGTGGATATAAAAGCATTTGTTAACATCTCAAATTAATAAAATATGTTTTGGCTAATTTGTAAAACACTAATATGCCTAATACTGGTTTTAGTATTTATAGGCGTTCTTTGGGATATAATCGCTGCTCCAATTATTTTACTTGTATCTTTTATAATCCAATTTATTTTAAATTTATTCAAGAAAAAATAAGAGCGCTGTTGTAGCAGCGCCCCATTATACATAGTCCTTAACCCGTTTAAAATTAATGAACCATGACAGAACAAGAAGAAACAATTAAAAAACTAGCTATTAAAGCGACAGAATTGCAAACAATCATAGAATGGATTGAAATTTATAATGATAAAAACAATACAGTATTTCCAAATGAAGAACAAATAAAAACAATCAAGCAGCACGCAGAACAAAACTATCATAACATTCTAAAAAATATTTAGAATATATACTTCCAACTTTATCTCTCCAAAAAGGTAATTGATCCCTGCACCATACCTCAAAAGCCTTTTTGTTAAAATCTTTAATGGAGAATTTATCCCAATACAGATGAGAAAAATCAGGAAGTGTATTTTTTGAAAAATCTTCTGCCTTAATAAGGCATGATTCCTTGACTTTAATATTCATGCTCGGGATATTAATGTGAAATTTTTTCCGTGCCCGCTTCCTCCCTGTGTGTTCTTACGAACCCACTCGAAAGCTCCTGCACGAACTGTTTTCGGGCACGGCGCACCTTTGCTTCACTACGTTCGCACGCACAAAGAAAGCTATTCGCTTTCATCTTTTGTGTCTAAAGGTGCGCCGTGCCCGAAAACCTAAAAAATTTACGCCTTTCAGCGTCGTCGCAAACCTGTTGAGACATAATGTAAATTATAAAAATTCGGAGGCATCCTGCAAAATTGAAAGTCAATTAACATTTATTTATTGAGCCGAAAAATGCCATGAAACAAAATAATGATTGCCTATATTTGGGGTATGATTCTGTTCTGTTTTTGTGGCTTATCTTATAATGACATGATAAGCACAGGTCTTTTACTTATAACAACAGCCATACTTGTGGTAGGTTATTTTCAATTACAGGCTTTTAAAAAGGCCAATAAAATAGAATTTACCTATAGGGTATACATGGACTTCTTTATATTCTTAAACAAGCCAGATAATTCTGATTTAAAGCTATGGATGTTCGGGAAGGATGTTGAAGTAAAAGATAAAGATATACGAATAGGTGATATACTTGAGAAGTTTGAGGCTATGAACTCTTTAATGAAAACAGGTTCTATGGATGATGGTATATTCTATGACACAATGGGTTTTTACGTCGAGAAGTCTTTTTCAGCCCATAACCCCTCCGCTATGGAGTATATAGATAATGCCAGAAAAGAAGAAAAAAACAATCTTAAAAAGACATCAGATTTATACGATGGTACAATAGCCTTGTGGAGAAAAGTTAAATATATGTCGGTTTAAAACACAAATGGAATTTTACTCTAATTATTTCGGCTCAAAAACAATGTTAAAATCAATCAATTTTGTATCCAATGAAGCACCTCATCCTTATAATGAAATATTATGTTAAGTAAGCTCCTTTGTAGTTAAGTGTCCTTTAATTGTATTTTTTGGTGTCTTCATTTGCTCCTGTAATTTCATTACCCGCAAATTCCCGACACACGTTTGAAAGCCCACACACCAAATTCTTAACGCTTCCCGTTCTTACGAACTACTCGAAGCTAAATTTGGTGTGTGGGCTTTCAAACTCAAAAAATACAACTGCCCGTAAATCTATTTCTATGGAATTAAACGGGCATCTATTCTCTGTCATTCCCTCGTTTATCTCTTATCCTACACGCTTACTCAGACATAATATGCGTTATAGGCGGAGCCCCGCTATCCTGCAAAATATGGTTGAGCCGTCTTATTTTTTCTTTTCGGGTGTCTCAACGTCATCATCTTCATCCTTATCGGTATGCTTCAATGTAAAGTGAAATTCTATCTCAGAACCATTGAAAAGCCACCTGAAAAATAAGATAACTGCAAGTACTATTATACCTATTACAATCCATTTCATAAGACAAATGTAGTATTTTTGTAAATGGTGAAGGGCAACCTTGCAGGGCTACCCTTCTTATCACAGTCGTCAACCTTTTAAATCAAACCGACCATGAATTATAATGAATCAAAATCACAGGAACATCAAAGGATTGTAGGCAAAAAGTTTAAACATAAAGGCTCTGGTGTTATTCGAATCGTGGTAGAAGTATCTTTTCAGCACGATAAGGACGTAGTTATTTTTATGAAAGACGAGAAGCGTATCCCTTGGGAATTAAGTAAGTTTCTGGGCGAGCACTCTCTCTTCGAATAGGTGTCCGTCTATAACAGGATTAATAAACCATTTATTATCGCAAAAAGAAAGTTTATTAATTTCCCATCCGCCAATAAAATGTCCCCACTTATTTACATATTTTTCTAAGGCTTGCTGAAATTCTTTATCATCCTTATCGAACTCGCTGCAAAGCATGTCATATTTCTTTTTGTATTCTGGGTCAAACTCTATTGTTTTTTCAGCAGGTATTTGTGTCATATTTTTTGGATAGCGGGAGCCTATAAGTGCTTTTATGTTAAGTAATGAATGTAAGGAAGTCCCTAAGCAACCTCCTTAACTTACCCCAGGATTTCTTACGTCTCTTCCTCCACTTTTTATAAATACTACCCTTCAATTTGTAGCGGGAATTTCTACCCAAATATTTAACCAAAATCCAGCGTCGATTTTTGCCATGATTTGAAAATAAATGAAAACGATATATTTACATATGCAATTTAAAAAAACATTTCAATATTACTTTGGTACAATAATTGGTTTTGCTCTACTAATAATTACACTTATTCCATTTGTAAATAGTTTAATAGCAATTCCTGTACTAGGTTTTTGTGCTTTGCTTACTCCATTAAGTAAAATTGGCATTTTATCTCCATTCACCTTATCCATTCTTTATCTTTTTGTTCTAATAGCTTTTCTAATATTAGAATACGCATATCAAGATAACCTCACTAAGCAGAAAGTTGGATTGATTGTTTATTATTTTCTTCATTTCTCAATACTATTTCTTATTGTATCTATAATTCACGCAAGAACAGAAATATCGAACTCCTTTTTTTTGATGTCCAAAATTGCTATTCCTCTTCCGTTAATAGGAATATGCTTTGACTTAACAATGAAAAAATATTCCAAACGGTTATGAAATCACTTGAATATTGCCTTGTCTAATCCGTTTGCAGCATTTACAATTACTATATCGCGAGATTTTACTTTTTAAAATACTCCTTATACCAATCTATTTCGTGATGGTCTTTGGCTGCTACATTAACCCGGTGCCCCGGATCAATTTTTGAGAATATTATTTCTAAGGACGCGTAATCGCGCTGGCTGATGACATTAAACCCGGCACTTAGTAAACGTGCGGCGCAAACTCCCATGCCAATCTGGTATACTTTGTCTTTCGCTAGTCTGCTTCCGTTATATATAACCTGGCTGCCACAGGCAGCGCTTGTATCCATCATTATAGCCAGTTCTACTTTTTCGGTTTGCGCTACTTCCAGCATTTTGTTGGCTCCTTTTATCATTCCTTCCGACCAGTCAATACCCGATTCGGTTAACACTTTTGCTTTCCCATTTAAAACATCCATCCCGTTGCCACCGTGTATGTCGCATAATTCCCGTGGGGTTCCGAAAGAAAATGTCTCCGGGCAAAAACTTACCAGTTTTACATTATCGTACTTAAGTAATTTTAAAATCGGTGGATTCTCACCATACGAGGTTCCATCATAGCCACAGGTAACGCCCAGTAAACAGGAACTTACCAAAATCCTTAATGGCTCTTCCTTAGTTGGTATGCGTAAACGCCTTAAATAGTCTTTGTCTGTCATTATGGTACAAATATATACTACTAATCCTGATAACTCTTGCTCCCCTCCCACCGATTTATCTACCTTTGCCCTGCCTAATAATTCCCTCATGATTCGGCCCATAAAACCTGATGATATTCCCTCTGTTTGCAGCATTTACAATTACTACATAAAGAATACCATTGTAACTTTTGAGGAGGTAGAGATAGAAAACTCAGAAATGGCAAGGCGTGTTGCAGAAACCACCAAAGGCTTCCCCTGGTTTGTGTTCGAAGAAAATAGAGAGATACTCGGCTACGCATACGCCGGCAAATGGAAAACGCGCTCGGCTTACAGGTATTCTGCTGAAAGTACCGTGTACCTAAGGCCCGACAGCCTTAGCAAAGGTGTTGGCACAAAATTATATTCCGGTTTAATTAACGAGGTAAGCAAAATGGATATCCACTCTATCATTGGTGGTATATCATTGCCCAACGAAAGAAGCGTTGCCCTGCACGAAAAGCTTGGCTTTGTTAAATGCGCGCACTTTCATGAAGTGGGTAAAAAATTCGGCGAATGGATTGATGTGGGCTATTGGGAAAAGCTATTGTAGTACTTTAAAAAGCCCTGTTTTTAACATTCAATTAATTGATTATCTTTGAGATATGAAAACTATCTCGATACTTCTGCTCCTGTTTACATTGCCTTTTAGACAGGGCCCAATGGATAGGCTAATTGGCGACTGGAAGGTACAAAAGCTTGAAACAGGCGCCGAAAAGCTTTACCCTACCAAAAAGGAATATCACCTGCACATTTCGGAAACCGGTGTAACCTACGACCTGGAAGCCAACGGCTGCGGCACCGATAAATTTGCTATTGATGATAGCACCATTAACCTTACCAGCATTTGCACCGACCGCTGCTGCGAGGGGCTTAAAGATCCTATCTCTCCTTGCCTGGATTATAACGGCAGGTACAAACTATTCGATTCGTTGCTTACCATTACCAACAGCCAGGGTACGCTGTATTTAATTAAAGTAGGAAAGCAATAAGCAGCCCTACCCCTTCCTATTTCTAGCTCTCACACCCTGGATTTGTGGTTTTGCTTTATAAAAGTGTGTTAATTTGTATAAAATAACTACTAAAAATGAAAGCATTTTTAAGAACTACCTGGCTGGCTTTGGTAACCATGTTCGTGTTATCGTCTTGCGAAATGACCATGCCTATTGCTGCAACATCTAATCCGGTTGGTACTAAGGTGGGCACGGCCTCAACATTTGGGTTCCTGTGGTTCCCGCCGGTTGTTGGCGTGGGTAACACGGGCATACAAGAAGCTGCAAAAAATGGCGGCATTACACACATAAGCACTGTAGATTTTACCAAATCTTATTATGTGTTTTACACCAAATGGACCTGCACCGTTACGGGCGAGTAAGGTAACTCTGTTCATACCCGTTTAATCGGTGTCAGCTGTGTTCTGTAAATTCAAGATTTATGGATTCCGATTAACATATTATAGTGAATAACTATGAATATGCGCTGGTTAGCGCTGACCGCTCCTTCCCGAAATTTGTGGGTATGAAGTGGTTCTCCAAATCAGCCGGTAACGGCAATAAGGGTTTATTCACCCTCCTTTTCGAGCTTGCTGTAGAGCTAATATCAAGCCTGTAAATTTTCTTTAATGGAGATTCTATCGCATGGATGCAACACATAGCATCAGCAGCAAAAGAGCATTAACAAATAACACCCCTACTACTATCTTTAATGTTGTATTTACCTGTTTTTCACTCATGGCGCTTTGTTTTGATAACACAAAACTAAAGCCCTTTAACCGGGCTTATTGCATAAAAAAGCCTGAAGCTTTATTTTAACAGGTGAACGCTTTTATTTAAAGCCCTAATGCGGAAAGTAAGCTGCTAATTCACAGTTAAATTCTGATGCCTATCATCAGTATATCGTCAACTTGTTCAAGGCTGCCTTTCCATTCTTCTAATGTCTTTTCGAGCTTTATTTTTTGTTCTTCCATTGTCAACTGTACACTATCCATTAACAGTTGTTTCAATTGCTTATACATAAACTTTTTGCCCTTGGGCCCACCAAACTGATCGGCATAGCCATCGGTAAACAGGTAAATGGTATCTCCCTTTTCTATATTAACTAAATGTGTAGTAAAAGGCTTTGCATTGTCCTGTATGCCCACAGGTTGTTTGTCGGGGGCTATTTCTATCAACTTGTTTTTATGGATATACCACAACGGATTATTAGCACCTGTCCATTCCAATATGTTAGCCTGCTGGTTTATGGCACACAAGGATATATCCATTCCATCTTTTACTTCTCCTTCGCTGGTAGAGAATGTTTCTAATACTACATCCCTAACCTTATCCAGCACACTGCCTGTATCTCTTACTTCGGTTTCTTTTACTATCCTGTTAATGGCGTTACTGCAAACCACACTAACCATAGCTCCAGGTACACCATGCCCCGTGCAGTCGGCTGCGGCAATTAAAACAATCCCCCCTTGTGTTCCCCCCTCAGGAGGTGGGAAAGAACCAGAATGCTTTTCACCCTTCCCGCTTGAGGGGAGGGTTTGGGAGGGGATATGATACATCCAGTAAAAATCGCCTGCAACAATATCTTTGGGTTTGTATAGAATAAATGACTCAGGAAAGTATTGTTTAACCAAGCTTACTGGTGGCAGTATGGCGCTTTGCAGGCGTTTTGCATAGGTTATAGAATCTATGATGTCCTTGTTCTTCTCTTCTACTAAAGCCTTCTGTTGTTCTATCAGCACATTCTTTTTATCTACTTCGGCCTTTTGTGCGGCTATGATCTTTGTTTTTCGCCTGCTTATACTAAGGCTCCTAAGTATAAAACCTGCCAAAACAAGCACCAGTAAAAGCCCCACCGAAATGGAATAGATTATTTCTTTTTGTCGTTTTACTTCCTCATTGTGTACGACATCTTTTTTATCCTGTTCCGCTTTTTCGGCAGCCTGCGTTTTGTCGAAATCGTATTGCATTTGCTCCTGCACTATCTTTTTTGTGTTTTCTTCATTACTCAGGCTATCCTTATAAATAATATAGTTCTTATAATCTTCAAATGCGGCTTTATAATTATTATTGACGCTATCCAGTGATGACAGACTTTTATAAACTTCCTTAAGATCATCCATCTCCCCGCTTTTTCTTGCCACTGTAAGAGAGCTATCGTAGTAACGTTGTACTATTGCATATTTTTTTTGCATAAACAAAATGCCTCCAATATTTCGATACGAAGCTGATAAGTGTTCATGCCCTAGTTCACGCACTATTTCAAGTGCCTGAAGCTGGTATTTTAAAGCTTCTTCATAGTTATTTTGATCAAAATATATGTCACTAATGTTAGCATACACAGTACTTACACCAGATTTGTTACCAATTTCCTCATTAAGTTTTAACGCTTGCAGGTCATTTTTCATGGCTTCGTCATATTTATGCATAGAAGCGTAATCCAGCCCAACAGCTCCGTAACCGGTCGCCACTCCATATTTATTGCCAAGCTCCTCGAATAGTTTAAGGCCCTTTAATTGGTTGTTTAAGGCATCTTCATAATTGCCCATGGATTGGTAAACATTACCACTATTGAGGTACGCGGCAGCTATACCAAATTTATTGCCGAGCTCCTCATACATTTTTAAGCTTTGAAGCATATCTTTTAAAGCCTCCGGATATTTACCAAGGCTTTGGTATATATTACCAGTGCCAGAATAAACATTTGCTATACCACTTTTGTTATTTATTTCCTGAAATATTTTTAGTGCTTTATGCTTATAATTTAATGCTTCCGGATTATTGCCTCTATCAGAAGCTGTATTCCCTAAATAATTATAAGCAAACGCTACGCCTCTTTTAAAATTTAACTTTTGGCCCAGGGGCAAAACAATTTTACACAGGGAGTCTGATTTATTATAGTCTCCTGTAATATAAAATTCCCAAGAAAGTTTAATAAGCGTGTTTACTCTATTCGTATCCTCTTTTTCTGTTCTCAATAGGGAATACAGTGAATCAATCTTTCTCTGCTGGGCATTAGCAGGACTAACCATGAAAAATAAACTGTATACAATAAATAGAAGAGGTAACACCTCTCTATATTTTAACTTATCGTTCGTCAGTTCCATCTTCCGGTTAAATTCTAATCCCCATAATAAGTATATCGTCCACCTGTTCCAGGTTACCCATCCAGTCGTGCAAGGTCTTTTCTAATTTTGCTTTCTGCTCTTCCATTGTCAATTGCACATTGTCAATTAGCAATTGCTTCAGTTGCTTATACATAAACTTTTTGCCCTTTGGCCCTCCAAACTGGTCGGCATAGCCGTCGGTAAACAGGTAAATAGTATCTCCCTTTTCAATATTTACCAAATGTGTTGTAAAATGTTTTGCATTGTCTTGCTGGCCCACAGGTTGTTTGTCGGGGGCTATTTCTATCAGTTTGTTCTTGTGGATATACCACAAGGGGTTATTAGCACCTGTCCATTCCAGTATATTGGTTTGCTGGTTTATGGCGCAAAAGGATATGTCCATTCCATCTTTTACCTCACCTTCGCTGGTTGAGAATGTTTCTAATACAACATTCCTGACATTATCCAGCACACTGCCTGTATCTCTTACTTCAGTTTCCTTTACTATCCGGTTAATGGCATTGCTGCATACTACGCTTACCATAGCACCGGGTACACCGTGGCCGGTACAATCGGCTGCTGCAATTAACACAGAATTGAGCGACTCTAATTTTTGCATCCAGTAAAAATCTCCGGACACAATGTCCTTGGGTTTATACAAGATGAATGATTCAGGAAAATGCTTCTTAACCATACTCACAGGCGGCAGTATGGCGCTTTGCAGGCGTTTGGCATAGGTTATAGAATCGAGTATTTCTTTTTGCTTCTCCTCTACTTTGGCCTTTTCTTCACTTATCAGTTTGTTGGCTCTTTGCTTTTGCCTGTATCCCCTTAATATTAAAAATGCAACGCCCAGCATTAGGATGAACCCCGCTATAAAGGCATCTCGTATTATATGTTCTCTTTTGTTTTCCTGCTGTGCAATCACATCCTTCTTATCCTGTTCCTCTTTTTCTATAGCCTGTTTTTTGTCAAAATCATATTGCATTTGTTCGCTTACTATCTTCCTGGTATTCTCATCATTTTTAACACTATCGCGATAACCTATGTACTTTATATAATTAATATATGCGGCCTTAAAGTTACCTGTAGCGCTATCTATTTTTGCTTTACATGCGTATGCATTGCTAAGCTGATCGTTATTGCTTATGGCCGTAGACGCCATAATTGCACTATCCAGGCATTTATCTGCTTCGGCGTAATTCTTCTGCTCAATAAGTATTTTCCCAATGCCGATATAACCAAAGGCAATTCCCTCCTTATCTCCCAGTTCCAGTTTAAGTTTTAATGCCAGCCTTGTGTTTTTTAGCGCTTCCTGATAATTACGTTCGTCCTTGTATATATCACCAATGTCAAGAAAACTTGTAGCTATGCCTTGTTTATTGCCTATTTCCTGGTCTGTTTTCAATGAAAGCAGTTGGTATTTTAGCGCGTTATTGTAGTCGTGTTCATCGCAATAAATATTCCCTATATTACCATAAGCCGCGCCAATACCCTCTTTATAACCTATTTCTTGTTTTACTTTTAAACTTTGAAACTGGTTCTTCAGGGCTTCCGGGTAATTGCCTTCCTTTTCGTATACATTGCCAATGCTGCCATAAGCAGATCCCATTCCAAGTTTGTCGCCTGTTTTTTCTACCAGTTTAAGGCATTGCAAAAAGTACGACAGCGCTTGCGGATAATTGCCCTGGCAATTATAAACCGTGCCTATGTTGGCGTAATCGTAACCAATGTCGGTAAGATCGTGGGACTCCGTATCTATTTCAAGCGCTTTAAAAAAGTATACAACAGCCTTGGCATAATTACTCTCATCAGAATAAACAAGCCCGGCGTTAGAGTAGTCCTTGGCCATTCCTTCTTTAGAATTTAACGCGCTATCTATAGCCAACGCTTTCAGTTGATATTCTAAGGCACTTTTATAATCCCCTTCACCCTCACATACGTTACCCAGGTTACCGTAATCACTGGCTAATCCTGCTTTATCGTTTATCTCTTTACAGATATCAACAGATTTTAAATAGTTGGATTTGGATAGTGGATAATCGCCCGATCCCTGAAAGGCATTACCCCGGTTAAGGTATGCCCTGGCTATTCCTTTTTTATAATTTATTTTTTGTGCAAGTGTCAGCGCTTTTACCGCAAACGAATCTGATGTGGTGTATGTGCCCACCCTAAAAACTCTTTTGCTAAGTTCATTCAGGGTGTTTACTTTGTTGCTGTCCTCTTTCTCGCTTTGTAAAACCTTTAGTAAAGAATCAATCTTATGATTCTGAGCAACAGCATTCAAAGGCAGTTGAAATACAGCGCATAGCCCTAAACAAAAAAATATTGGAAACTTCATCCATACAAATATAAACTTCTTAAAAAAACAGAAAGTTAACTACCATTGTATAACCACTTTACCGGTAGATGCCCTGCTTTCTAAAAGCTCATGGGCCTTGCCTATTTCTCCAGCCGGGAATACTTTTCCTACAATGGGTTTAAGCGCTCCGGCTTCGTATAGCTTTACAATACCCTGCAGGCAATGTTGCAATACCAGTGGTTTGTATTCGGATATACGCAGCATATTAACCCCTATCAACGATTTAGACGGTATAATGAACTGTGCAGGATGATAAAACCCGAAAGCAAGGCCGGTTATTATTTTCGATATGGGATTGGTCTTATTGCTCATTTCCGCCGCGCCAATACATATTATCCTTCCTCCGGGGCTTAATAGCTTAATACCTTCTTTTACATACTTCCCTCCCAACGAATCAAATATGGCATCTACTCCTTTTCCTTCCGTAACACGGTTTATGATGTCTATATAGTTTTCTTTGCGATAGTTTATGGCATGGTGCACGCCCGCTTTTTTAAGCATATCCACCTTTTCGTCAGATCCCGCCGTGGCAAACACCACACACTTTTTATGCAGGGCTAATTGCACAAAGGCGGTACCTACTCCACCTGCCGCCGCGTGTATAAGCACTTTATCACCTTCGTAAAGGTTGGTTATATATATGCTGCAATAATACGCCGTGCCATATTGAGTCGTTAGTGCTGTGGCGGCTGCCATGTCTACACCTTCGGGTAACTTAACTGCACCAATAGCCTTGGTAATGGCATATTCGGCATAGCCGCCAAAATGTGTAAATGCGGCTACCTTGTCACCTTTTTTTAAATGAGTAACCTTGGCACCCGCTTCTTCTATGGTGCCCGAAACATCATAGCCGAGAACGCAGGGTATGGCCGGAGCATCGCGATAGATACCCTTTCTGGCAAGGGTATCTGCAAAATTTAATCCGGAGTAGGATACTTTAATGAGCACTTCGTCATCGGCCACCGATGGCTTAGGCACTTCCCTGAATTCAAAAGCGCTATTTGCACTTCCATTCTTTACCAAATAAATAGCTTTCATATCTTCGAAAAAATGATTGAAGAACCGAAAGTAATAAGAAAAAAACCCTGTAATTGGTTATTCCTGGTTAGGAATTACTAATCAAATGATTACAAAAAAGAAGCCCCCGCTACCACACGGGGGCTCAACCACTAAAAAACTCCCATGAAAAAATTCAAGGAAATTCGAGGGCAAAGATATGACAATATTTTAAACGCAAGTACCTCGTCCACTATTTTTTACAATTATTTTTAAAACTGGCTGCTTTACAGCCAATTTATTTTTGATCTTATTTGTAAAAAGGTTGGAATACTGCATTCTAAACGATGTAGGAGGTAGTTTTATACACCATTAAATTAATAATATATTTGACCTATATTTTAACGTGTATCATGGCAACCAACATATCTACTATACATATAAACGCACCCATACATAAGGTTTGGGATGCGCTTGTAGTGCCGGCAATTGTAAAGCAATGGCAATTTGGCAGCGATCTTATTACCGATTGGAAGATCGGTAGCTCTATCAGGTTTCACAGCGTGTGGCAGGGAAAGGTATATGAGCAATGGGGCAAGGTATTGGAAGTGCAGCCAAACAAATTGGTAAAGTACAGCTTGTTTGCACCCAGGCCCGACCTGCAAGACAAGCCCGAGAACTACTTTATTATGAGCTACATTTTAACCGACGAAAACACGCACATAAAACTGGATATAATACAGGAAGATAACCGCCCCGGGGCTGTTCAGGAAAAACCGCAAGGCGAAGAAAACCCTGTGTTACAGATGCTGAAAAAGGTTGCCGAATCTAACTGAAGAACCTCTACTCTATTATCAGTTTACCATCCGAAACCAGGCTGCCAGATTCGGTAATGATCCTGTAAAGATATATTCCGCTTGATTGGTTACTCAAATCAATTGTCCATTGTTCACTGTCCTTTGTCAATTGTTTCGAATACACTTTCTCTCCCAGCATATTATAAACTTCTACAATATTTTTATTTTTTAATTCTTCATTTTTAATTTGGAACGTAAACGTTCCATGGCTTGGATTGGGGTAAACTATCACGCCATAATTATCACCTGCCATTTCATCTATACCGTTAGGTGCAGTATAGCAAGGGTTCCAGCGTGATACAAAAAGCGCAGATAATGAGGTATCGTTACCATGCAGCAGATCATGATTAAAAGTTATGGTATCGTTCAATGTGCCTGAGATGTAAACATATTTGCCCGATTTAGAACAAGCAATATTTGCATTGCCGCCGGTTCTGATGATATTCTTGCATAATACGTTGCCATTAGTATCCAGCTTCATTACAAATACAGGATTAAGTCCGGCATTGGTAATAAGGGTATCGCCTAAAAATGCGGCAGTATCTGTATTATATAAAGTACTTGAGAAATACAGACGATCGAGAGAATCTGCAGCTAAAGAATAACCAATAGTATTATTATTGGCATGCTTTACCCATACAATGTTTCCGCTATTATCGTACTTAGCAATGTAGGCAGCGTAAATACTGTCGTTAATACTATCTGACCCAAAAATAGCGGTATCAGAAAAATTACCGGTTATATAAACATTGCCTTTTGAATCGATGGCGGCGCTGTTGGAATAACAAGCGCTGCTGGCCGACGGAGTACCGGTGTATGCTAACCACAAAATATTGCCCGACGAATCGTATTTAACCAGATAATCGTTAGTACTACCCTGATAGGTATTAATTATAGTAAATGCACCAAAGGTTAAGGTATCAGAATAAAGGCCCGACACATATGCATTGCCTTGTGCATCTACCATCACTTTAATAGGTTCATTAGTGCTGTATCCTGAAGGAGCTGATGAGGTGCTGGCCCAAACCACATTGCCGGCAGGGTTATATTGCACCAAAAAGGTTGTTATTGTGCCTGAATTAATAAGTGCAGTAGCGCCAAAAGTCAATGTATCACTAAAATCGCCTGTAACAAGCATATTGTCCTTAGGGTCAAATGCAACAGAAGTTATAATTGCATTGCTGACGGCAGATGCACACACGGGTGCCTTAGCCCATTTTATATTGCCATTGGCATCATACTTTGCAACAAAAGCGTTATTAGTACCCGATATGCCATTTAGGGTGAACGTTCCGAATGTAACGGTATCGTGATAAGCGCCCATTAGATATACATTACCTGAATCATCTAAGGAAAGATAGCTTTGAAAGCAATTGCTTGTAGGAGTAGAATGCGACTGCTTTGCCCATTTTACATTACCGCTACTATCATACTTCACAAGAAAAACCTCGGTAGGTGCAGATGAATTAAGATGGAAACTGCCAAATGATATAGTGTCTTCAAACGGGCCCGTTACATACACATTACCGCTCTTGTCCGCTACTAAAGCGTTTCTCATGGTTGCCGATGAAGAAGTGCCTTGCCTGCCCCATTTCCACACCTGGGCAGAGATAGTGAATAGTGAAAAGTGATAAGCAATAAGTAAAAGGGTAATCTTTTTCATGGTGATAGTTTTAATGGTTTATATTACAAAAATACAGAAATGAGTATACTATACACATCTCGACTTTATTTTAATTCCCCGAACGATATTTATTCAGTGCTAAGTATTACCATACATGGAATCTAAAACTTTAAACAAACCATTTATATATATTAATAATCAGTACTTTATAAATATATTAAATTGATATTATTAAACACAATATTACATACATATTTTGGGCATTTTATCAGCCTTTAATCCCTATTGTTTAGGCTTTTTACTATCCTTGCAGTCTCAATAACCTGGTACAATATGTTGTCCTCTTTTTTTAAAAGGTTCCCTCCTACCCTGTTACTTGGTTGCCTCTTTATTATAGGCAATACATTAAACGCCGACAGAACATGCATTGATAGACCTAAGGGCAATGTAACCCTTGAAACTGCTCTTAAACACTTTAAGGACTGTACTAAGTTCCCCGTGGTTATGGATAGCACGGTTACCAACCACTTAAACAAGTTTGACTCTCTTGGAGGGCCCGAAGTAAGGATACTGGCCCAACACTGGCTTAAGGATAGTCTTATAATGAACGAGAACCACAGTGCTATAATGCAGGAGTTTTATAATATAGACTCATTAAAAGCCAACCATTTATATAAAAAGTATTGCGATAGCTTGCAACCGGGTATGACCAAATTTGGTAACGCTTACGCTTTAGAAAAGCTAACCCTTACCAACGGGGCCATATTACTGGTATGGGCCTTTGTTACATCCAGCTATGAGGCCGACCCTAATTCGGGCCGCACATGTATTTACTTTACCCAGTTTGATAATAACACCATAGGCCAAACCTTTTTATTAGCAGAGGAGCTAACCTTTGCCGATCCGCCGAGCGGTAGCTTATTTACCTGTTATAGCAAGCTTACCGCCGATGGGCAAATGGTTATGAAAGAAGCACAGGAAAGCGACGACTACGATGCCATGCAGGCCCAGGTAGATTTTTCGCACGCTATATACTCCATTGCTCCGGGTAGCATTAGGTGCATCCTATCCAAATACGATTCGAGCGCTACAAGGCCCATAAAGAATTAAGTAATGAACCGAATAGGCAAAAACTATATCTTCTTCTTTTTACTTATAGGGCTTTTGCATTGTTCTTTTGCCCAAAAGGGCAGTAAAATTAAAGAAACTCTTTCTTCGGCGGGTATTAAGCACCCCGAACTTCCCCGCAAAGCCAATTTGGCCAAACCCTATCCCGAGGTTGATTCTCTTGAACTGATTTTAAGCAAACAGCAAGATGATACCGACAAGGTAAAGACACTGATCTGGATAGCCGGCGCATTTGGAGGGTTTAATGTATTTGACAGCTGCCTGTTGTATGCCGAAAGAGCAGAAAAATTGGCAAATAAACTAGATTATAGAGAGGGGGATGAGTACGCTCTTCGCTTTTTGGGAATGGCATATTTCCATCAAAGCAGGTTTACTATTGCTCTTAAAGATTGCCAGCAGGCATTGGAAATAAGCGAACAAAACAACTACAAGAAAGAGGAGATAGAAGATCTAAACGCACTAGGTAATATTTATGCCTATACAGGAGCTTACGACAAAGAACTACTTGCTTATACAGAAGGGCTTAAGATTGCAAGGGAGCTGGACGATAAACTAGGAATATGTAATGGGCTAATTGGTATGGGTATCGCTTATAACTCATTAGGGGAGCTTGACAAATCGCTAGACTACTATCTTAAAGCCGAATCACAGGCAGAGAAAATGGGCGCCACACCCCAACTTGCCAGTGTGCTTGGTAATATAGGGCTTATTTACGGTGCCATGCATGACTATACTAAAGCCATTGATTATACTACCCGGGCAATAACCCTAAAACAGAATAACAATGGTGGTATTAACAAATTAGATAATTCGTATTTAAACCTGGCCGACCTTTATCAAAACCAGGGGAATGATGCTAAAGCAGAGGAAAGCTCGCTTAAAGCATTGAGCATGGCACGAGAAACGGGCGATCAAATTGTAGCAGCTCATAGTTTAGGAGAGCTTGGTATTATCTATTACAATCATCATGATAATGCAAAAGCATTAAACTACTTTAATGCAGCATTGAGCATAGCTAAGGAAATTGGAGATATAGATGAAGTTGCACATATATACTCAGGCACCGGGGGCATTTATAATGAATTAAAGCAATACAAAAAAGCAGAAGTGCTATTCGACTCAAGCCTTATTTTATCAAAAAGGTTAGATGACAAAGAAAATATTGCAAAAACTTACCTGAATATTTCAACTATGGACAGTTCCCTGGGGAATTATAAAGAAACTCTTGAAGATTACAAACTGTATGAACTTTATCACGATAGCCTTTTAAGCCAGGAAAAACTAAAAAAAATAACCCAGCTGGAAATGACCAGGAGGTTTGAAAAGGAACAGGACTCTATGACTACCGCTCAGAAAAAAGTGGATATGATAAAGGAAACCGAACAACGAAAAAAGCGCATTATTAATAATAGCGTGATCTCCATAATGGCTCTGCTTATAGTGTGGGTAATTGTATTATTCAGCAGGCAACGGATAAAACGCAAAAATGACAAACTGATTTTTGAACAGGAAAAACAACACATGGAGCTTGAACTCGCCAATGCCAAAGCCTTGCTGGATGACTACATAAAAGAAATGGTGGAAAAGACTTCGCTCCTTGAGCAATCGAAAATAGAAATGGAGGAGCTTAAAAAAGACTTTGATGAAAAAAGAATAGAGAGCCTGGAACACTTAAACAAAGCAACCATACTTACCGAGGAGGACTGGAACAAGTTTAAACAGCTTTTTGAACAAGTACATAAAGGCTTCTTTAATAACCTGAAAGAAAAACTGCCACAGCTTACCCTTGCCGAAGTAAGATTAATATGCCTTACCAAACTACAATTGGGCGACAAGCAAATGGCCGATATTTTAGGCGTATCGTATACCACTATAAAACAAACCCGTTACAGGCTGCGAAAAAAACTCGGCCTCTCCGAATCGGATAGCATAGATGACATTGTAGCATCCATCTGATAACCAGCATCATTTTTATTTTGTAGACCACTTGTAGACCCAATTTATTAGGTACTAGCCCTACCCTGCCCATACTTTTGTTCAAACAAAAAATATTTGAGCAATATGAAAAAACTACTTTTTAGCCTACAGATTTTACTTTTCTCGTCTGCACTTTTAACAATAAGTAAAGCAGGCAACACAGTGCTTTATGCATTAACACCAAAAGGTGGTGCATATAATGATGGCGCTATTATAAGCTTTACACCGGCAACAGGCGCAGAAAGTGTTTTGTGGAGTTTTGGTTCTGGTACAGACGGAGCAGGTCCTACCGGTTCACTTACTTATAATGCGAATAATGGACTGTTTTACGGAACAACCCAAGTTGGAGGAACGTATAATCAGGGTGGTACACTCTTTACTTTTGATCCTGTAACTAACCTAGAGCATAAAGTATGGAATTTCGGGAATGGCTCAGACGGAGCAGGACCGGGTGCAGATTTAACCTACGATGCAGGCAATGGTTTATACTATGGCCAGACAATTACCGGTGGCACCGTTGCCGGTGTTATTTTTTCATTCAACCCCACCAACAATAGTGAAGCAGTTATCTATGATTTCGATGGCAGTATTTCAGGTGATGGCAGTACAGATTTTTATTACGATGCAAGCCAGGGTATTCTTATTGCGCCCGGTACAGGAGGGCAATATTTTGACGGAGATCTCTTCAGTATTGATCCTTCAACCCAGACTATAAGCGATCTGTGGGATTTTGGAAATGGAACCGACGGATCTGGCCTGTGGGGTTTTGGCAGTGTTGCTTACGATGCAAGTAATGGATTATTTTATATAAACACGTCAAGAGGAGGAGCAAATAACAAGGGAGCTATTATATCTTTTAACCTGTCTACCCTTACAGAAAATGTAGTTTACAGTTTTACGGGCGGAACAGATGCAAACTACGTAAACGAGTCCCTGGCTTATGATGCAAGCAATGGCCTGTTTTATGGAACAAGTTTTAGCGGAGGCGCCAATAACCTTGGGACTATTTTCAGTTTTAATCCTACTACCAATGCCGAAAGTGTAGTTCACAGCTTTGCAGGTGGAGCTGATGGCGCAAATCCTTTCGGTGGTATTCCTGTATATGATGCAGCAAATGGCTTGTTTTATATAATGACGAATATTGGAGGCACCAATAATACGGGAACCATTGTAAGCTTTAATCCTACAAACAATGCAGAAAACGTGGTGTGGAGCTTTGGAACCGGAACCGATGGAAATAGCCCTCAAGGTAGTTTTGCGCAGCTACCCTCACCCACCGGTATTAGCACTATTGCCACTAATGCCTTATCTGTTGCAGTTTATCCTAATCCGGCACAAGATCATTTAACTATTCAGCTTAAGAATTCTGAGGTTGGCGATAATTACGAGTTCAGAATAATAGACATTACCGGCAGAGAATTAGCTAACAATAACTATACAGTAAATAATGACACCCAAACTATAGATATATCATCACTTACACCGGGTATTTACTTTTTAGTTCTCTCAAATCAGCAGGGAAGGCTAACAACTCAAAAATTCATTAAGGAGTAACTGAATCGGCTTACGAAAAAGTTAAGGTAGGTTTGCCCAGAGTGGACCTACCTTTTTCTTTTACTATTTCGGCAAAGGGTCTGTTATGTATTTTACTTTCCAACCACGAAATAATATCAAACTCCTCCATAGGCTTTACCTCGAAAGGATCATTTACTAATGGGCGCAATTCTGCCAGCAACTCTTTAAAAGCATCCATGCGCTTTTTGCGATTGGTAATGCGCGGTAGCTTTCTGCGTATAAATTGCAAAATAATATTTTCGAATTTATATATCCTGTCATATCTTAACATGAATCTGTAAGTAGATACTACCAGGTAGCTCAACAGATCTTCGTTGCCAAGCTCATAATGGGCAATTAAATTCATAATACGGGCAAAGCATACTATATCAAGTCTTAATTGCACTCCGGGCTCATTAATTAAACGGTTAAGCCATTTAACACATTCTTTGTGCCTTCCCGCGCCAAAATACGAATAAGAAATATTGCAGTAAAAAGGCAGGTACTCCCTTGCTGTTAGCTGGCGGGCATATTTTTCAAAGCCTTCTTCTATTTGTGGAACAAGAGCAATGGATTTTTCAAATTCACCCAGTTTATTATATACGTCCATTTCGCTAACGTATGTGGTGGCAAAGGCCAAACTTCCCAGGTATGGTTCCGAGGAAAGATCGTGGTAAAGCTTCCTTTTCTTTTCTATATACAATAATGATTCATCCCAGTTTTTTAAGGAGCTGGAAAGTGCAACATGATTGGCTAATGCGGCAAGGTATAGCGCCTTATCTTCCATAACCAGGTGCGGATATTTCTCCACCAATGCCAGCATTCTGTGCGCATGCTGCTGCGCTTTATTTTTTTTGCCTTGTTCAAAAGCTCCGAAATAAACGGTCTTGATGCTACTTAAATATAATTCTGCTTTTGGGGGTAAGTTTTCATCATAGTCGCTAAATATCCATTTCTTCATTTGCGGCGTAATATTTTTATTCTTCTTTCGTGTCTCCCCTATTTGGCTATAAAAATGAGAGATCTGGCTGCCCAACGCGCATATTTCAGAGTATATGGCTATTTTTTCGAGCAATTGCTTTTCTTCTTTTCCAAGCATATCAAGGTATGCAGGGTTTATTTTAACAATATCGCTCGCTTTAAATATGGCCCTTTCAAACCTAATGGCTTCTAACTCCCATATCCATCTTTCGTGTTTGCGGGCCAGCTTCTTTAACCTCATCACTTGTTTATAACATATATCGTAAACGCCTTTGCGTAAAAGAACATCTATGTTAGCCATCATATTTCTCAACTCAAAGTCTATGTCGGTTGCCGCATAATAGTTCCTTAATGTTCTTAGCAATACTTCCTGCAACTCATGCTTGGCGCCACTTAGTCCCTTTCCCAAGTATGCGTCTTTAGCAAACTTCTTTTTAATGCTTGCTTCATCATATTCTTTTTGCGCTTCTATGCAATCGAATAGCAGAGAAAGTTTACCCGTGCTGTTTAATTTAAAATATCGCTTTTCGTGGCTGCTCATTGCCTTTATTAAACGAAACAAAGATTCCCCCGGCTTCTTCATTAGAATACGTAGTTAAATTAAATATAAACTATTGATAATAAATTAATTATGATATAACTAATACTAACAGAATACCAATTTAATAAAAATTATGATTTGGGTTGACTTTACAGGCAGAATACTTTTGGGCAAACAATAAAAAACAAAAATGAAAAAAAGCTACCTCCTATTCTTTACTCTGTGCTGCTTTGCAACAGTAACGCAGGCCCAGTATAAAGACCTTTTCGATTTTAACGGAACCGATGGAAGAATCCCTTACTGTGATATTACAGTGGTTGGCCACAAATTATATGGTATGACTTATTCAGGCGGTGCGAATGGTGAAGGCTGCATATTTTCGGTAGATACCAATGGCAGCGGATATAAAGACCTGCTTGATTTTAATGGCACCAATGGTAAAACCCCTACCGGAGATCTGATACTTGTGGGACACACGCTTTTTGGAATGGCACCTGGCGGAGGAGCTAATGACAGCGGTTGCGTTTTCTCAATAGATACCAATGGTAGCGGATATAAAGACTTACTTGATTTTACGGGCCCTAACGGCAATGCACCTGTAGCCAGCCTTATCATTTCAGGCAGCAGAATGTATGGAATGACATTAGAAGGAGGAGCAAACTACCAGGGTGTTGTTTTTGGGCTTGATACAGACGGCACTCATTATAAAGACATTTTAGATTTTAATGGCCCCAACGGCGCTGTGGCTTATGGCAATTTAACACTTATAGGTAAAACCTTGTATGGGCTAACAGCCGGTGGTGGTACCAATGGCCAGGGTAATTTATTTTCGGTTGATACAAGTGGTGGCAGCCCAAGGGACCTATACGATTTTACCGCCGCGAATGGAGAGTACCCGAATGGTTCGTTGCTTGTGATAGGCCACAGGTTTTACGCAACAAACTATGGCGGAGGCGCCCATAACTTTGGTAACATATTTGCTATAGATAGCAATGGAACCGCATACCACGACCTATATGACTTTACCGGGGGAACCGATGGTGAACACCTGGAAGGCACACTAACCCTTATGGGCGCAGTTATGTATGGCGTATCTAAAGCGGGAGGATTGAACGGAGGCGGTAATATTTTTTCGCTGGATACCAACGGCACCAACTTTACAGACCTGCATGATTTTTGCACCAACAGCGGCTTAGGCCCCATAAACAAGCTTACACCATTGGGCAACATACTTTACGGCACCACCCCCAAATGCGGTTCAAGTGTTGATGGCAATATATTCAGTTACACCACCCCATCCATACCTAATACGGTAAACAACGTATCTGCTAATACAACGGGTATTACCGTATTCCCTAACCCAGGCAACGGAATGTTCAATTGTTCCATTAAAAATTACGAATCTGGAATTACGAACCGGATAATGGTATACAATATGCTTGGGCAGGAAGTCTATTCACAATCAAATATTCAAAACCCAACATTCAATATTGATTTATCCATTCAGCCCTCTGGCCTTTACCTGTACAGAGTATTGGATGAAAGTGGCAATGTGCTTTCGCAGGGAAAATTAGTGATTCAACGATAGTGTTTTGATTAGTAATACGTCCCCCGGTTACACGGGGGACTTTCTTTAAATAAGCATGCAACAAAAACAACATAAAATAGCGTGGGAGAGATTAGGAATTACCTTAATCTTTATTGCATTGCTGCCTTTTGCGGCTCATTTACAAAAACCGGGCGCCTTACAAACTCAGTGGACAACCGATCCATTTAACCACCAGGTTTTCATTCAGAATAACGGGCAGTTTGATGGCAAAGCGCATGGCCAAAAGGTGCTGTACGCAGCCCAGCTTGGCAGTGTGTGGGCCTATTTTACTGCTAACGGTGTTGTATATGCTTATTCAGAAATTCCCGCGCAAAAAGAAACCAAACCGAAAAAAAATGAAGACCCGGATGAAATTAAAACCAAGCCTGTTACCCATTATTTAAAGTGCAATTGGGATGGCTGTAATACAGCAGGCACAGTTAATGCCGGCGATGAACTTAGTTATTACTACACCTACCCTAAAGGAAAGGACCAGAGTATTAAAGCCACTATCTTTCATAAACTCTCATATACCAACATATACCCGGGCATAGATGTTGAATACACCTTCGTCAAAGGACAGGATGGTATTAAGTACGCTATCATTGCACACCCGGGCGCTGATATATCGCAGGTAAAATTAGCTTATCGTGGCCTAAAGCAATTAACTATCACCCCTGCAGGCGATATAACATTTAACAGCGCAATAGGAACATTTACCGACCACGCCCCTGTTGCCAATTACGCCGGAGAGTCCGGAAAAATCCATGCAACTTACCAAATAAATGGCAATACAGAATCATTTGATGTTGGCAATTACAACAAAAACAAAACACTGGTTATTGATCCCTGGTTAACTAATCCGCTTTTCTCTAACCTTGACAAGGCATACATTCTCGATTGGGATTACAACGGTAACGTATATGCCTATGGTGGCGACCCTAATGTGCTTTTGCAATTGGTTAAAATGAACAGTTCGGGCGCTATACAGTGGACGTATAATGCAACCAGCGTAAGCGGTTCAGGGCTTTTTTTAGGCAGCTTTTGTACCGATAAAGTAACGGGCAACAGCTTTTTGGGGCAAGGCCTCGCTGTTGTAGGGCCGGGTGCGCTGGCAGTTAAAGTAAACACGATGGGTAACCAAACCGGCGCATTTACAACCAACACATCGATGTACGAATTCTGGATATCCAGATACGACCAATGCCATGGTGAAATAGTGCTTGGCGGTGGTGGCACCAATTCGGCAAACTATTCTGTAGCCGCTACGCTGGATACCGATATGAGCACTTTTACTCCGGTTAATGTGCTTAATGCTACTCACCAATCGCACGATATAGCCTTTATGGCTCTTGATCCCAACGGAAATTCAAGCTATATGGCAACCGTTAAATCTACCGGCGACCCTACGCACTTTAATAACGATCTGCTACAAGTACCATTGCCTTCACTCACTCCTACTTCCTACATTGTTAACGACCATCACAGGCTTAACGAAACACACAGTATATATTATGCAGGGCAAACAGCCCAGGGTGCCGGCTATACCAATGCCATGAATGGCGCGGCAGCCAGCCCCAGTTGGCTATACATATACAATGCCGATACTTTGCAGCAGATAAATAAGAACACAGGAGCCATTAATGCCATTTACCCCATTCGCAGCCAGGATCAGTACCTTACTTATGGTTTTCCTTTTCACGATACCGCTTGGATAGTTAAGTATGGTGGTATAGATGTAGACCAATGCGATCATATTTTTGTGGGCGTGGCAGATAGTATGTACACTTTCAACAGTACGCTTGCAGCTCCCACCAAAACCATAATGCCTGATACCGTTTATGATATTAGGGTGGGCGTTGACAGTGTAATATACGTTTGCGGAAAGGGATATGTAACTCAAATTAAAAATCCATTCCCAAGGCATATTACTATGGTCTCGAATAATCCCAGCTCATGCTCTGCCTGTGATGGCAACGCTACGGCTACATTAAATAATGCCTGCCCTGCAATACCATTAACCTATTTGTGGAGCAATGGAACGACTACAGCTACAGCATCTAGCCTGTGTTCGGGTACATATACTGTTACCATTACGGATAATTCCACCTGCCCACCACATATTGATACAGCCTCTGTAGTGGTTATGAACGGAAGTTCATTCACCCTCACCACTAACGTAACCAACCCTACTACCTGCATTGGTACCGGAAGCGCACAGGTAAATGTTAACGGTGGCACACCACCTTATACTTATATGTGGACACCAGGTGGCCAAACTACCCCTACCGCTATAGGCTTAACCGCAGGCAGTTATACCGTGAATGTAAAAGACTCTATAGGATGCACAGGCAGTGCAACGGTTACCCTGGTTCAACCTTCTACGGTAAGCGGTGTTGCTACATCTACGCCTACATGCAGCAATACATCGAATGGAACAGCTACGGTTGTACCAAGCGGAGGTACTACTCCTTATACTTACGACTGGACACCCGGAAACCAAACCAATGCAACTGCTACAGGTTTATCCGCAGGCGCCTACACCATAAACATCATAGATGCTTCGGGCTGTTCAGGTAGTGCAAATGTTACCGTATTGACAACCAGCGTAACAGCTACTACTTCATCCACCCCTGCGTGTACAGACAGTACAAATGGCACGGCCACCGCTACTGCAAGCGGAGGAACTGCCCCTTATACCTATGCCTGGACGCCCGGAACACAAACCAACGCAATTGCTACCGGGTTAACAGCAGGCACCTATACAGTTATTGCAACCGATGATGCCGGCTGCGCCTCGCCTCCTACCCCTTGCACCGTAGGTACCGCTGTAGATTGTTCGGTAAGCGATACTTTATTTGCTCTTTACATACCTTCTTCTTTTAGCCCGAACGGTGATGGATTAAATGATATGTTTGAAGCCAAGGGCACCAACGTAACCAGTTTTGAAATGTACATTTTCGATCGCTGGGGCACAATGATATTCCACAGTACCGACATAAATATGGGTTGGGACGGAACATTAAAAAATGTACCATGCCAGCAAGATGCCTATGTGTATTCTATCACCGCTTATGATCTTGGTTATAACAGGCACACCTATATGGGCACAGTTACAATGATCAAGTAAAACAATAGGGTAAAAGCTCATACCTTAAATTGATCTGATAATTAATAACAATAAAAACAAACAAAATGAAAACAATTAAAAGTCCTAACACAGTAAAAGGCGGAGATGGCATGGGTAAAGGTCATGCCCGTTACTAAGTAATAACACCTTAAAAAGAGCCATCCCAATACTGGGGTGGCTTTCTTATTTACATAGAAGAGTTATCTTGTAGTGTGTTAAATTAGATTTTATTATCCTTGCAAGCTAATAGGCTTACCTGTAATGAAATCTGGTTTTAAATACATTCTTATTCTTACGTTCCTGATTGGATCGTTCCCTATTTGTCATTCCCAGGGAAACAGCAGAGCTATAGACTCGTTGGTGACTGTGCTTAGAACCCAAAAGGATGATAGCAACAAAGTAAATACCTTAAACAAACTAAGTTACAGGTTAAGGATTATAGATAAGTTCGATAGCTCCTTATTATTTGCTGAACAGGCCCAACAATTAGCGGATAAAATTGAATTTAAAAAAGGCACAGCTGAAGCCCTGAGAAATACCGGGATGATCTATTTTGGCCAGAATAATTACTCGCAGGCGCATCAATACCTGCTTAAAGCCCTTGCAATAAACCAACAATTAGGCAACAAAAAAGGCATAGAAACAACACTGGGTAACATAGGCCTTATTTTTTGGAAATTGGGTAATTACGCTAAAGCATTGGAATATTATTTTAATGCATTAAGCATTGCGCAGCAAATAGATAACAAAGCAGATGCTTCCGCTGATCTGGACAATATCGGAATAGTTTACCTGGAGCAGACTAATTATCCCAAATCGCTGCAATATCAATTAGAAGCGCTAGCAGCAGCTGAAGTAACCGGAAATAAAACGTCTATTCTTAGTATCCTTGGTAACATTGGAAACATTTATTACGAACAAGGCAATTTCCCTAAAACACTTGAGTATTATTTAAAGGCATTAAGTATGGCGCAAAAAATTGGCGATAAAGATGACCTTGCTGTTGGTTATGGCAATATAGGAAGTGTTTATGGCGATCAGGGGAATTATACCAAAGCGCTTGAATATTATTTTAACGCCATAAGTTTAACTAAACAATCCGGCAATAAGGATGATCTTGCGAGTCTATACTCCAGGTTGGGCGGAATTTATATAAAACTAAAAAACTATAAACGGGCAAAAAGCCTTCTTGATTCGGCCCTTACCATGTCAAAAAATATTGGAGACAAAAGGTACATAAGGGATACTTACTTCAAACTGGCTATTTTGGATAGCTCTACGGGCAATGAGAAAGCCTCTTATGCAAACTATAAAAATTACATGTGCTACCGCGATAGCCTGGTAAACCAGGAAAGTGTAATGAAGATAACGCAAATGGAGTTAAACAAAAAGTTTGAAAAAACACAGGATTCCATCAGAACAGAACAGGAAAAAGTGGATATTATTAAAACATCTGAGATAAACAGAAAGCGCATTATTACCAATAGTGTAATTGTAATACTCACGCTTATTCTGCTTCTTGCTGTTTTGTTTATAAACAGGCAGCAAATAAAACGTAAAAAGGATACTTTATTATTTGAAAGAGAAAAGCACAGGATGGAGCTTGAACTGGCCAATGCCAAAACCATGCTTGATGAGTTTACCCGGAACCTGATAGAGAGGAATGATCTTATTGAGCAGGTTCAAACCGACCTGGAAAAGATAAAGGGCCTTAAGTCGAAAGAGATTGCAGAGGAAAGAACTGAATACCTGGATACCCTTAATAAGGCCAGCATACTTACCGAAGAAGACTGGATAAAGTTTAAAGATCTTTTCGATCGGGTGCATAAAGGGTTTTTAATTCGCTTAAAAGAAAAACTGCCCGATATTACACAGGCAGAAGTACGTTTGATCTGCCTTACCAAATTAAAATTAGATACTAAACACATGGCCGGTATTTTAGGTGTATCGGTTTCAACCATTTGGCAATCGCGCTACAGGTTAAGAAAAAAGCTTGGGCTGAGTGAAGAGGGCGGTTTAGATAGCGTGGTTGAATCTATCTGATAATCAATAACAATTAGTGTTGTAGAGTTTTTTGTAGAAGCTATTTATTAGCTATCTGCCTTTTTGTGCCTATACCTTTGCCTCCGAATTCAAAACATGCTTTTGAATTCGACTGAAATCATCACAGGAAAATATGATGAGCAAATAAAAAAACAAATAACAACATGAAAGTAATTGTAGCAACAAACAGCACCAAAGGTGGCATAGGTGGTCGCCCTGGAGTAGGGAAAACCAATATGAAAACAATCAAGGAAATTATCAACATTAAAGGTGGGGTCTACTTTCCACAGGGTATTCCTGCTAATAAATAACACAATAAAATAAAAAAATATGAAAATAATCAAATCAACAAACAGCACCAAAGGTGGCATAGGTGGTCGCCCTGGAGTAGGGAAAACCAGTATGAAAACAATCAAGGAAATTATCAACATTAAAGGTGGGGGCTACTTTCCACATGGTATTCCTGCTAATAAATAACACAATAAAATAAAACAATATGAAAACAATCAAATCAACAAATAGTACCAAGGGCGGCATAGGCGGTCGTCCCTCAAACCCAATGCCGAGGTATAACCAGAATATGAAAGCCTTAGAAGCTACAGGTTCAGTAAAAGGTGGCAAAGGCTTTCAGCCAGCAGTGGTGATCGAGTTCGGTTCTAATGGCAATACCTAAGTGAAACAAAAATCGTAAATGAAAACAATCAAATCAACTAACAGCATTACAGGCGGAATATCTGTACCTACTCCATTGGTAGGAAGCCCAAGTGCTTAAAACAATCAACATGAAAATAATCCAAGCAACAAACAGTACCAAAGGTGGCATGACGGAATACCTTAAAATGTAAGGTAGTTTAAGGATGCACGCTTCTCCAAAATTTAATACAACACAAAACGACCAAACAACCAACATGAAAAAAATCATTCTTTTACTCATTGCATTTAACTTATCCCTATTCACTCTTACCGCCCAGGTATGGAAGCCCGTAGGAAATGGAACATCTTTTGTGGTTAGCGCAGTCGATTCCTTAATGGGAAAGCTATATGTGGGAGGTTATAGAGTAAACTCCGGTAGAATAGCTTCGTGGGATGGTTCTGCATGGGATACCACCACAATGGGGGAGCCAAACTATTCGGTAAATTGCCTGATTACTTATAACAACAAATTGGTTGTAGGTGGAGGATTTGATACCATTAATGGAACGTACAGGAGTGATGTGGCCATGTGGGATGGCAGTACATGGAGTTCCCTGGGAAGCGGAATATCCCCTTATAATAGTTGGGTTAGTGCTATGGTTATTTATAACGGTAACCTGGTTGTAGCAGGTGGCTTCGATTCTGCAGGTGGAATACCTGCTCATAATATTGCCATGTGGAACGGCACTACATGGGATTCATTGGGTTCCGGCCTTCCCGGAGTTCCTGGCATAGACCCCACATTTGTCGCTGCGCTGGCTGTTTATAATGGCAACCTTTATGCAACCGGCTATTTTGGTATGCCCAAAGCAGCCCATCCCTACTCTACCTATATTGCTGAATGGAACGGAACTTCGTGGGATTCTATCCAGTCAAATAATACGCTTTTAGATCCATGGGTTGACCAGGGAGGAGGCAATGCCCTTACTGTTTATAATAATACTCTTATTATTGGCGGATACTTCCCCTATGGCTTTATTTTAGAATGGAATGGCGCACATTTATATAGCTATATACCCCAAACAGACAATGTTATTACCGCTTTAACTGTACATAATAATATTTTATATGCCGGAGGCAATTTTACGCATGCTGGCACAACCGCTGCCAATTTTATTGCCAGTTGGAATGGCACCAACTGGAATGCCCTAGGATCGGGTACAAATTCCTGGATTTACGCACTTGGCAGCTACAACGATAATTTATATGCAGGGGGAGCATTTACTGCCCCCGGTAATTCTATTGCCGAATGGGATGTAACGACCGGGCTCAATAACATTACAACTAACGATGAAAGCATTTCTGTTTATCCCAATCCTTCTAACGGCTTGTTTACGTTCCAGTCGTCAGTTGAAAGTCATAAGTCATCAGTGCTTGAAGTTTACAATATGCTGGGAGAAAAAGTGTATTCAAAACAATTGACAACTGACAATTCACAATTTACAATTGATTTGAGCAATAATACCTCAGGAATATACTTGTACAGAATATCATCTGAAGATGGAACCCTTAATGCAACAGGCAAATTGATTATCGAATAACCTCATAGCATGAAAAAAATCATCCATTTACTTATCGCCTTTCACTTAACACTGATCACTGCTTCTGCTCAGTATCAAACATTACACAACTTTGATACTGCGGATGGCCGATACATGCAATGCAAGCCGGTTCTATCAGGAAAAACCCTTTACGGAATGACACCGCGTGGTGGAACAGTGGATAGCGGTTTTATTTTTTCGGTGGATACCACTGGTAATAATTATAAGGTGCTATTTAATTTCGGTGGTGCTAATGGCTCCTATCCTTGTGGATCTTTAACCCTTGCAGGCGGCCGATTATATGGCACAACAAATTATGGTGCACATTCGAACCAAGGTGTTATTTTTTCTATGGATACCAATGGCACCGGATATAAAATTCTTCTTTATAATTTTAGCAGCGGTGCGAATAATGCGATACAGGACCTTACCATACTGGGAAATAAAATGTATGGCACTACCTATGAGGGAGGAACTAATGGTGAAGGTGTATTATATACTATGGATACTAATGGTGCAAATTATAGGGTTCTTTATAATTTTGATCCGTCCAATGCTGGTGGCATTCCTCAGGGTGCATTAGTCCTATCAGGCAGTACGTTATTTGGTATTGCATACTTGTGGAATCTAACATACGGAGGATGCGTATTTGCGATAGATACCAGCGGCAATACCTACAGGCAGTTATATAAATTTAACACAGTAAACACGCAGTTCTATAGTCCCTTATGCCTTGTTGGTAAAACTTTGTACGGAACGGCTTTGATAGGCGGAGCATCAGACAGCGGTTATGTTTATTCAATTGATACAAATGGAACAAACTATAAAGACCTTTTAGATTTTAATGGCCCCAACGGTTCAGAACCTTATTCAGGCGCTCTACTATCCGATGGAAGTAAATTATACGGCACTACATCTGGTGGCGGCGGCAGCGCATACGGAGGCACTGTATTTTCTGTAGATACCAATGGAACGGAATTTAATTATTTCGGTTTTAATACTGCAGGCGAGGGCCTATACCCACTAAATGGACTTGTAAAGGTAGGTGGCACGGTGTTTGGAACAACATACCTTGGAGGAACAAAAAATGAAGGAACCATTTTTAAACTTGGTCTTAGCCAGGCACTTTCTGTTAATACACTAACTGCCAATACATCATCGGCTTATGTTTATCCTAATCCATCCAACGGAGTGTTTACATTCCAGTCGTCAGTTGTAAGTCATAAGCCGTCGGTACTTGAAGTTTACAATATGCTGGGAGAAAAAGTGTATTCAAAACAATTGACAACTGACAACTCACAATTTATTATTGATTTGAGCAATAATACCTCAGGAATATACTTGTACAGAATATCATCTGAAGATGGAACCCTTAATACAACAGGTAAGTTGATTATAGAATAGTTTCTTCCTGAGTTTATTAAACTTATGACCAGGCAGCATAACTATACCCGTTTAGCTAACCTATTGAAATAAGGGATTTGAATGTTTCCGGTGTTGCATTTGTTAAGCAGTATAAATTAACATACATTTATACATCAAATGAAGCTACTCGATTAAAATGCCTAAACGAACCATAATATTCTTTTGTGTTTTATTTTTAATTGTTTTATTCGTTATACTAAACAGTCCTTTTAAGCAAGCTAAAAAAGATATACCGCACCCCCCTCCCACTACTATACTTAACAAAGAAGCAGGGAACGAACAAGAAGATTATGAGCAATGGTACGAATCTATTCACCATGCCGCACCCGGAGTAAACTGGAGAGCCATTGACCGCGAAACACGCTATCAAAAATATGTAGCCCACTTAAAACATCATTTTTCAAGACATGGCTTTTCTGATTTCGACACCTTAGCTAATGGAAATATTATTGGCAACTGGCATGAACGCGGAAGTGTTAACCAGGCTGGCAGAATATGGGCCGCTGATATCGATACATCAACCGGTTATATTTATTGCGTGTCTGATGGCGGTAATGTATGGAAAGGAACAATAACCGGGCAAAACTGGACCGTACTGAATGATAATTTAAGATTTAGCGCGCATACTATGCTTCGTGTTATTCCTAATGGTAGCGGCCACCGCATTATTGTAGCCGGAGGGCAAGAGGTGTATTACTCGGATAATGACGGAAGCACATGGATTGCCTCAAATGGCTTAGATACTTTGCAAAAAGGCGGAAATGGTATAAAACAGGCATTGGTAGCTGATGATAGCTTGCATACCATCTATTTTATCGCCGATGAACGGGATTGGGTGCATTCGTACGAAGTAATTTCTCTTTACAAGTCAACAGATAAAGGTACAAGCTTCACGCGTATCATAAAGTATCCTCACCCTGTAAACGGAACCAATTATTTTGATATTTGGATATCACGTTATGGAGTGTATGATCCTATACTTATGCATGATGATTCTATCTTTTCTATCAACCTTATAAACGATAGCCTTTCTTTTATTTCAACTATTAATCTTAGCTCAGAAGGAAACACATTTTTAACCGGCTGCCGCACAAACACTGCTAATTATCTTTATGCTTATGTTGATACAAATTTGTACCAGTCGGTAAACGGAGGCATGAACTGGAGCTTGGTTGGACATGCGGGGAAAAGTCTTTTTGGCAACAACCCTAACGCTTTTAGCTGCTCTTTAAATAATCCTCTACTTATTTACATGGGTAAAGTGGAGGCTTCTTATAGTGTTAATGGAGGCATAAGCTGGGATACAACCAATAATTGGGGAGATTACTATAACTCGCCTTCCACCAAGCTACATGCCGATATTCCATGCATTATTCCGCTATTGGGTAAGACTGGAAATGAATTTGATCTCATTGGTACTGACGGTGGCCTTTTTGTATCCTATACTAACATGGTTAGCGTACAAAACATATCGCTACAAGGGCTTGATGTAAGTGAATATTATTCGGTTTATACCGACAACGAAGATCCAAACTATATTTATGCCGCTGCACAGGACCAGGGTTTTCAGCGTTGCCAGCAGGATTCAGGCACCATTCTGGGGTTTGAGCAATTAATTAGTGGTGATTATAATCACATTGTTTCTTCCGATTCCGGTAAAAGCCTTTGGGTTAGCTACCCCAGTTTTACTATGTATTATGCCAATGCCACCACCGATCATAATGCTGCCGCCTGGTGGAACTTTAACTCCACTACTCACTACTGGTTTCCGCCAATGGTAGCCGACCCTAAACTGAATAATATAGCCTACATTGCCGGAGGCGTAATAAATGATACCGGATCATACATAGTTAAGCTAACTGAAAACGGCGGCAACATTAATTCTACTCAACTGCCCTTCGATTTTTATTCAGCGTCAGGAAAAGGTAATATTTCAGCGCTTGCCATTTCGCCTATAAATACCAATTACTGGTACGTACTAACAAGTAATGGTAATTTCTTTTGGTCGGCTGATGCAGGAGCGACCTGGACAAAAAACTCAAATCTTGACGGGCTTGGAGCAAACTACTTATACGGCGCCACTATTTATCCTTCGCATACAATATTAGGTGTGGTGTATATCGGCGGCAGTGGTTACTCCAACCCGCCGGCATTTGAATCTTCCGATCACGGGCAAAGCTTTACAGCTATAACAAACGGCTTACCATCCACTATGGTTGTGCAACTTATGGGTAATGAAAACGATAGCCTTATATATGCTGCTACCGATGTAGGGCCTTATGTGTTTGTTGTTGCAGAACAAAAGTGGTATGATATACAGGGAAGCGGCGCTCCTGATCAGCAATATAGCTCTGTGAATTATATTGCATCCACCAAAACTGTACGCTTCGCTACTTATGGCAGGGGTATTTGGGATCTTGGGCCACTTATCCAATCCGCCAACAATTCAAACTATACCAACAATGTTACGATCTTCCCAAATCCTGCTACTGCTAATTGCATTATGAGTGTGGTTTGCAACCAAACAGGCAATGCCTCATTAAGTATATATAGCATAACAGGGCAGCAATTATTGACCGAACCTATTATATTAAATACAGGAAATAATACTATTCCGGTTGCTACCTATTCTTACCCGGCGGGCGTATACCTTGTTAGAATATCATTCGGAGATCAGCTATTTGTAAAAAAGCTGCTCAAGTTATAACATTGCCCATCTCTTTCGTGACCGCTCTTCCCATTGGTAAGATTTTAGTATCCTTGCAAGCTGATAGGCTTACCTGTAATGAAATCTGGTTTTAAATACATTCTTATTCTCGCTTTCCTGCTCGGATTGCACTCTATTTGTTATTCCCAGGGAAACACCAGAGCTCTAGACTCGTTGCTGACTGTGCTTAAAACCCTAAAGGATGACACTAACAAGGTAAATACACTTAACCGGTTAAGCAGAAAAGAGAATGCGCTTAATCATTTCGACAGCGCGTTATCATACGCCCAAAGCGCGCAAATACTGGCCGAAAAAATTGGTTATAAAAAAGGTGTATCGGCAGCCCTTAACAATATAGGCCCTGTTTATACCCATATAGGTAATCCGCGCAAGGCGCTGGCATATCAGTTAAAGTCGCTTGCTCTATGCCAGCAATTGGGCGATAACAGAGGAGCAGCGGCAGCCCTTACCAATATTGGTAACGCCTATTATTTACAAAGTGATTATACTAAGGCGCTCGACTATTATTATAAAGCGCTTGTCCTTGCGCAAAAGGCACACAGTAAACCTATCCAGGCAGAGGCTACCGGAAATATAGGTATGGTGTATAGCGACCAGGAGAACTACACTAAAGCGTTAGAATATAATTTGAAAGCCCTGGCTATTTTTCAGGATACAAAACAAAAGTCATATATACCTGTATGCCTGAGTTGCATTGGCGATATTTATCTTGCTCAAAACGATTACACCAACGCCCTGCAATACTACCTTAAAGCCCTGGCCTTAGCACAGAGTAAGGAATACAGTTATTCACGCGCCACTGTATTAAACGGTATAGGCAATGTTTACAACGCACAAAAAGATTACGCGAAAGCCCTGCAATACTATACCGAAGGATTGAGCGCGGCGCAAGAGGCAGGTGATAAGGAAGCCCTTACATCTGCGCTGTATGCCAGCCTGGGCGGACTATATACCAAGTTAAAGAACTACAAACGTGCTCATGTGTTACTCGATTCATCGCTTGCACTTGCTAAGAACATTGGTGACAGGATGAATATTAAAAATGCCTTTGGCACGCTGGCCACTTTAGATAGCGCCACAGGTCAAAATAAAAAATCGTATGAAGACTACAGGCAATACATTGTTTATCGCGATAGTATCATAAGCCAGAAAAGTATACAGAAAGCGGCACAGCTTGAAATGAGCCACGAATTTCAGAAGATAGAAGACTCCATAAGAACACAGCAGCAACTGGCAAGCAACAAGCAGGAAGCCGAAATAAGCCGAAAACGCATTACCGCTTATGGTCTGGGTATTATACTGGTACTTACTCTTATTATTTCTGTAATACTTATACGCAGGCAGCAGCAAAGGCGCATGTCTGATAAAATGGTATTTGAAAAAGAAACAACCCTTTTGCAGTCGGAGAAACAAAAGATGCAAAGCGAACTTGCCAAAGCCAGGGGAACACTTGATGGTTATGTAAAGGATATGATGGAGAAAACCAAACTGCTGGAACAATCTATTGCCGAACTGGAGAACATTAAGAGCCTGAAATCAAAAGAAATTGATGAGAACAGGATAGAGCAGCTGGAAAACCTGAACAAAAAAACCATACTTACCGAAGACGACTGGACCAAATTCAGGGAGCTATTCGAAGGCGTGCACAAAGGCTTCCTTATACGCCTTAAGGAAAAGATGCCTAACCTTACCCAGGCGGAAATAAGGCTTATTTGCTTAAGCAAGCTCGATTTGAACACCAAAGAAATGACAGGCATACTCGGGGTATCGGTTAATACTATACGGTCGTTACGTTACAGGCTGAGAAAAAAGCTTGGCCTTTCGGAGAAAGACAGCATCGACGATGTTGTAAATTCCATCTGATTATCAATCGCTTTTAAATTGCATGCACGTTTGCATGCGCAACTTATTTGGCATCGCCTATGGGGTGCATTTACCTTTGTGTCATAATCAAAAAAAACAAACCAAAAAAAATGATAACAACAAACTTTACCAAAATTACAGGAACAAAAATTACAACCGGTATTGTAAAGACAAACAACATGAAAACATTAACCATCCAATCAACTAACTCGATCAAGGGAGGTTCATTCAGGCGGATTCGATAAGCAAGACCGCTCATTCTAAACCAATTAAATCCAAACAACATGAAAACATTAACAACACAATCGGCAAACACAGTTAAGGGCGGAGTAAGACAAGACCGCAGAGATTAATTAAACGCAAAAAACATTTAGCCAATGAGAACAATTCAAAACGCAAATTCAATCAAAGGCGGACCACACTTTATTATTATCAAATAAATCAAAACAAAATGAAAACAATCAAAGCAACAAACTCAATTAAAGGTGGCGTAACCGATGCTCCTCCGCATACAGGTAAATAAATCAACAGCATGAAAACCATTCAAGCAACAAACTCAATCAAAGGCGGACCAAGATTGCATGTAGGTGGAATGAAAGCATCTGCTGAGAAGCCATTGCAATGTAAAACCCTGTCCATTGAAAAACAATGTGCTATTAAAGGCGGGCCGCGCATGAGAGTAGGCCCCGGAATGTAATAACTAATACCTATAATTTAAGCCCCGATTTACGGGGCTTTTTTTATGAGTAACCCGCATCATATTTTATTGATTATCAGAGCCCATATAAATTGCATGCACGTTTGCATGCACAACTTATTTGGCCGCGCGCATACATGGGTATATTTTTGCTAAAACAACCGAATATGAGTTTGAGAATCATGGACAAAACAAAAAGAACCTTAGCACTGGTCATAGTTTTATCATCTTGCTTTTACGGACATAGCCAAACAAAAAATGCGGCCGATTACAAAACAACCAAAACAGGCTTTGTTGAGAATAAGGGCCAACTAACCGACCAGGATCATCAACCTAACCCTGCCGTTAAATACCTGCTAAGCAGTCCGGGATTTAATATACAGCTAAGGCAAACAGGCTTTAGCTATGATACCTATACTGAGGAAATTAAAAATGAAAAACAGAAAATTAAAAGTAAGGGGGAACTATTACCTTACACCCGCCACTACCACAGGGTAGATATTGAACTACAAGGTTGCAATACAAATGCTCAACTAGTTGCTGAAGGTCCTTCAGATTCTTATACCAATTATGTAGATCCATCCAGCCCACAGGGAGGGGTAACGGGCATATTCAGCTATAAAAAAGTAACCTATAAAAACATTTATCCGAATATAGACCTCGAGTTTATGGTATCCGCGTCAAAACCCGGCTCTGTTCCGGCAGAATACCAATTTGTGGTGCACCCCGGCGGTAATACGGCAGATATTAAACTGGCCTATAGTGGCGCCAACGAAACACACCTGGAGAACAAAGCGCTAATAGTAAACGTAGCCGCAGGAGACTTTAGCGAAGTTATTCCATCCAGCTATTGGGCAGATACCAAAAGGCCGGTACAGGTTAATTATAGCGCATTAGGCAATAATACCTACGGATTTTCCGTTTCCCATTCTTCACTTTCCACTTTCAATTCCGATCTCATAATCGATCCTGTTCCTAACCTGCTATGGGGTACATATTATGGTGCCGGCGGCGGCCTTGACGGTGACCAGGGACTGGCTATTGCATTAGACGCGGCAGGCAATGTGTATATAACAGGCTTTACACAAAGCACCACCAATATTGCAACCGCGGGTTCTTATCAGGTTACTTATTCAACAGCCAATTACAGCGCATACGTAGCTAAGTTTAACAACACAGGCTCCTCACTGCTTTGGGCAACTTATTATGGTGGTGATCATTATGCCGAGGGATTAGGCATTGCTGTAGATGCCGGCGACAATGTGTACGTAACCGGAAATACAGGCAGCCTTACCGGTATTGCTACAGCCGGGGCATATAAAGCAACTTATGGCGGGCCTGCCCCTAACGCGTTTGTGGCTAAATTCAACCCAACGGGCACATCCCTTATATGGGGCACCTATTTTGGTAATTCAGAAACTACAAGCTTTGGCATCAGGCTGGATGCTACGGATAATGTTTATATAGCCGGCAGTACATCCAGCACAACGGGCATTGCCACGCCCGGTGCATATAAATCGGTTATGAGCGGCGGATTAGATGCATACGTTGCAAAACTTGATCCTACAGGCTCCACCCTGCTGTGGGGTACCTATTACGGAACACTAACCACCTGCCTTGCCCTGGCCCTGGACAGAAATAACAATGCTTATATTACCGGAAGCACAAGCGGCACGACAGGCATTGCCACACCCGGCGCTTATAAAACCACATATACTCCCGGTGCTACTTCAAGTTCTTTTGTGGCCAAAATAAGCTCCAACGGTTCTACGCTGGATTGGGGAACTTACTATGGCGGGAGTACCACTTGCATTGACCAGGCTTATTCTATTGCGGTAGATACCAACAACAATGCCTATATAACAGGGCAAACACAAACCCACACAGGTATTGCTACCCCCGGTGCATATAAAACTGTGTTTACCGCCTCTCCCGGCTCTTTCACTGCCTTTGTTGCTAAATTCAATGCTACAGGCTCTAACCTGGATTGGGGCACCTATTACGGAGGAGCAGGCGATGATGAAGGTTACGGTATTGCCCTGGATGCAAACAATAACAGCTATATAACCGGGTGGACCTTCAGTAATTTTGGTATTGCTACCCCGAACGCTTATCAAACATTATTGGGAGCGGGCGCTTTTGGCAATTGCTTTATTGCCAAGTTTGATCCTGCGGGTTCCAACCTGCTTTGGGGAAGCTATTATGGGGGCACCAGCTGGGATATAAGCATGGCCATAGCTTTGAATCCTTGTAATGATGTATTTATTACCGGCCAGGCTGGCAGTACCAGCGGTATAGCTACCCCAGGAGCCTACCAAACAACGTTACTGGGCAGTGGCAACGATAATGGCTTTGTGGCTGAGTTTGATTCTACAGGTACTTCTTCATTGGCCATAACAGTATCCAATAAACCTGCGCTATGCAACGGATCGAACACAGGCACCGCTATTGAAACCACCACCGCGGGTGTTGCTTTTACTTATTCCTGGAGCCCCGGCGGACAAACCACTGATACAGCAACAGGCTTAAGCGCAGGAACATATACCGTAACCGTTAGAGACGTTTGTGGCAATACCGCAACAGCCAGCACCACTATTACCCAACCTTCTCCACTTGTACCATCGGCAACAGCCAGCGGATCATGCAACGTGGCTACCGCGTCTGCCACAGGTGGAACGGGCCCGTATACTTATTTATGGACGCCAGGCGGGCTAACCAGCGCCAACGCTACAGGTTTAAGCGCAGGAACATATACGGTTACGGTTACCGATAGCAATCACTGCTCTCAAGATACAACCGTTACTTTATCGGGCGGCACGGTACTAAGTATAACAGCTAAAGGCGATACTACTATATGTGCCGGAGTATCTGTAAAGCTTATTGGCTCTGCTCCGGCAGCAACTTCTCCCCTATCCTGGAACCCGGGAAATTTAAGCGGAGATACAATAACTGTAATGCCCAAAACTACCACCACCTACACAGTAACCGGATCGAATGAATGCGGTACGAATACAGACACTGTTACCGTAAAAGTATTAAGCTCTCCGGTGGTAAGCTTTACTGCTTCGCCGCAAACAACCTCTATCCTGGCTCCTTCCATACAGTTTACCAACACAACCAACCCCGGCGGTATTGCGCAATGGAGTTGGCATTTTGGCGACTCGGCAGATTCTGTAAGCCCAATGCAAAACGCGGCGCATACATACAGCGATACAGGAAGATTTTGCATAACCCTGATAGCTACAAATACGCTGGGCTGTACCGATTCGGCAACCAATTGCATTGAAATATATCCTTCGTTCGCATTTTATATACCGTCGGCCTTTAGCCCAAATGGCGATGGAAAGAATGAAATATTCCTGCCTGAAGGCAACGATGTAGCAAGCATGCAGATGTATATTTTCGATCGCTGGGGCAACGTGGTATTTACCACTACCGACCCCGCAATTGGCTGGAATGGCACCAACCACGGAGTGTATTGCTCGCAAGATGCATACATATACGAGATAACTGTTTTTGACAGCAGAAACAGAGAGTATGATTATACAGGAGATGTTAATCTTATAAGATAAGAATATGCTTCAGAAAACAAATTTTAAACTAACTATATCTATATTAAACTATTGATTATAAGCATATTATTAAATAATCATATCTAATCAGAAATGGAATAATAGAATAATGTTGATGGTTATTTTTAAAGGATAGCATATAATTTAGTCTGAAATAGAAAGAGATAGATCAATGAAAAACATTCGTCATAAGCAAACAGAGTATTGCCTTAAAGCCAGCCTTGTTTTTGTTTGCACACTACTTTCATTAAATTCCTATTCACAGGCCTGCTCCGCTCCCACAGCATATACTACAGCAGTAAATATCAATCCTTGCGGAGGGCCTGTTGTTAGCTGGACCAGCGCGGTGCCCGGAACATTACCCGCCAGTGCTACTATTCCGTCTACTGCCAATAATTATACCGACTATCTTGATATTGCAACGCCTACGGCTGCCGCCTCTCCTACTGTTATAGGTGTTGCTGTTTGCATAGAAGCATCCGGATTACCAAACACAAGCATTGAAGGCGTACAGCTTTTACAAGAGCCAGGCAGCGTACCCATAGGTACTGTTATGGGACCAACTGTGCTAGCCGCCGGCCTTACCTGGTATGGGTTTGGTGGATGTCATGATCTGTGGGGCAATGCCCCGGGTGTGCTAACCAGCACCAACATAGGTGTTCGTATATGGCTTGGGCAAAATTGCGGCGTAGCGGCGGCCATTGCATCTATTGCAAAAATTCAGGCTATCCAGGTAAACATATACCAAACTGCCGCTTGCCTTACGGTAGCCACATGTGCTAGCTGCACCCCTACCGTATTGCCCATACAATTATCCTCTTTTATGGTAACACCTTCAGCAGACCAGGTTGATATTGCATGGACAACGGCATCTGAAAATAATAACGCATTATTTACCGTTGAAAGATCTGATGACGGAGAAAACTGGCAAATAGTAACTAAACATCCCGGCGCAGGTAACAGCGTAGAACCTGTATCATACACAGCAGTTGATAAAACACCCTTTCTGGGCATATCTTACTACCGGCTAAAACAAACAGATTACGATGGCGATGCTACTTATTCGGGAGCTTATCCGGTTGATGTTACCGAGCCTGTAGGACACATGCTGCTTTACCCCAACCCGGCAACAACCAAAATACATTGCAACCTGCCAACAGGTAATCCGGGCCTGCAAACAGTCAGGATAATTGATGTAACGGGCAGGGTGATAATGAATAGCCAAATAATGGTACCCGATAATGGCCAGATAGATATCAATATTGCCAACCTGCAAAGCGGTATGTATGTTACCGAAATAGAGAATGGCGAACAGGTAATGCGCAAAACGTTTATAAAGCAGTAAGCTTATTCTCTTCATCATTAATTCTCCCTGAAGTCCTGCCTGGGAATTAATACAAAGCACTTATTTTACATCATAACTATTTGATAATAAATATATTATGCAATTCATCCATACAACTGGACGATAAATAATGGAATAAAATTGGCAAGATTTATGGGAAAATACTATCTAATTTCGCTTGGAATAGAAAGAGATCCATAAATGAACAATGTTAGTAACAAACAGGTAAAATACTGCCTGAATGCCTTAAAAAATGGGAGCCTTAAGGTTACCATAATTTTTACATTTGTTTTATTTTCATTTATAAGTAACGCCCAATCGGGCGCTTTGTGGAACTTCGGATCAGCAAGAAGTCAGCAGGCTACAGGAGCCCAGGTTTGTAATCCGAGTTGCGCCGGGTGCAATGGTGCCGGTGTTTCTAACGTGATATGGACTGTAGCATCTACAGTAGTTACGCCTACTTGTGGCGCAAACACTTGCACAGCTACTATGACCTCTTACAACCAGGGGCAAACAGAACTTTTAACAGATGAAAACTATTTTACCGCCGGCAACATTCCTGCCGGAGCCACCATTACCGGGATAGAAGTTTGCGTAAACGCAAGCTCTGCTTCGGCTACCGACATTACCATAAATAATGTACAGCTTTTAGTGGGCGGTGTTACGGTTGGTGCGGTTCGTGGGCCATCTGCCAATTTAACAGTTGCACTCGCGCAACATACTTTTGGTGGCTATGCAGATATGTGGGGGCTAACAAGCGCAACACTTACACCTGCCGCTGTTAACGCGGCCAATTTTGGAATTGCTTTTACCTGCAATTCATCTTGCTGCAGTACTTGCGGTGCATCTGCCACAGGTCTTGTTCATATTAATTGCGTACAAATAGCTGTGTTTTATGGCGGTTTTACCGGCGCTCCTACCCATGCTACAGGTATTGCATCTGCTTTTAATTGTGCCGTTGTATTGCCAATTGAACTTACTTCTTTTAACGCTGTTCCTGCCGGCGATCAGGTTGATCTTTCGTGGACAACAGCATCTGAAACCAATAATGCATTATTTAGAGTTGAAAGAAGCGAGGATGCTCAAAACTGGCAAACGGTAACTACCCACCCCGGCGCGGGTAACAGCACATACCCTATATCTTATACCGCAGTTGATAAAGCCCCGTTTCTTGGCCAATCATATTATCGCTTAAAGCAAACAGATTACGATGGTAACTTTACTTATTCGGGGGTTATGCCTGTAACGGTTACCGAGCCCGTTGGTCAAATGCTGATATACCCCAATCCTGCCACTAACAGTTTACATTGCAACCTGCCAACCGGCAATCCGGGCCTGCAAACAGTGAGGATAATAGATGTAACAGGCAGGGTGGTTATGAACAGCCAGGTTATGGTACCCGATAACGGGCAGATAGAATTTAGCATTGCCAACCTGCAAAGCGGCATGTACATTACCGAAGTAACCAATGGCGGGCAGGTAATGCGTAAGACTTTTATTAAGCAGTAGCTGTTTACTTCTTCAATAAGATGAAGAAGGTTCAACCCGCGCCTAATGAGCGAATTCCTCATTAGCACGAAGCCAATTACTTCTTTTTTACAATATTGAATACTCTGGAGATAGAGAAGCCCAGCTTAAATCCCCCTTTTGCCCAGTTATCGGTGGTATTGGGAATAATATTGTTTTCATCCAGGAATGAGGAATTCGCGAAATAAATTTCAAATACATGTCCTCCTGTTTCAATTTCGTAGCCTATAGAAATGGGCATATAGTAAGGATTGGCTGTATTGTTCACCCTATAAGAAGAAATGATATAATAGGCATCAAAAATAATGCTTGAATGTTTATTTAGCATCACCCTGCCACCTAATCCGACAAAAGGCAGGTCATTTTGGTCTGTTGCTCCATTGGTGGGATTTATATTTTGCAGCACATAGTTACGATGCTGATCGCCGGCAAGCAATTCTAAAGAGAGATGATCGTTAAAGCGCCTGTCTATGATCACTTCTCCAAGGTAAGAAATACGGTCGAGGAAATGTTCCTGCACGGATGAATCGGCAAAAGCATATAGCTCAGATGCAACTTCAGGGGTTATGCCCACATCGCCATACAGGGCCAGAGATATTGGCATACCCGTTGCCTGCTGGGTAAGCAATTTATATTTGGCTGTAATATCCAGTAGTTCCTGTTCCTTGCTGCGCTGAAACGATAACATAAAGTTTTTGGTAATACCGAATTCAAATGCAAAGAGTATATCAGAGGCAATGTCGAATCCGTAAAAGGTGTGAAAGCCACCCCCGCTGGCATCTCCAATATTTCCGAACTTGTGCATGATAAAAAACTCCATCACGCCCGGGTCCGTTATTTTGGTAGTTTGAACATCCATAAGGCGGGTATCTTTCCAGGTAGGAGCAAAAAAAGGTTTAAACACATTGGCCCCGTTAGCCGAATCGGCCATGTTCAGTAAATTTTGACCTATCGCACCGTGCCACTTAAGCAATAAAAAAGTTACACAAATTAAATAACGTAATTGTATTCTTAACATAGCTTTTGTTTTTTATTTAGTTGGAACTATAGTTTTGATCACTGGGGCGCGCCTGTATTTATCCAGGCCTGTATCTGGTTCAATGTACACAGGTCGAGCATGAGTTGCGGTGAAGGGGGCATTCTTTTGGAAACAAATAATTGCTCATACAACTGGCCGTTATCGGCATACTGTTTAATTCCTGCATAGGATGTAAAATCGGGGTAATTTGAGCCTGCCGCATGGCAACTGGTACTGTAAGCACAATCATAACTTACAATAGCCTGTATGGTGTTATTGTACGTTATGTTGCTTGTATTGCACGTGCCCGATAAAGCCTGGGGAGTTGCTGTGTTCTTTTCGCACGAAACGAAAATGATACACATGATGAATGCTATTCCAATAAATAATTTTATCCGCATATTTCTAATTGTTCTTTGCGCCTTGTTGTATCCATTCAAGTATTAAATCCATATCGTAAGGAATAAGCTTGCCCCAGGGTGGCATGGGTGAGCTTAATGCGGTGTATAACCTGCTGTTACTTGGATTTAATGTATCGATCTCCCTGGTTTGAAAGAGGGAATTGTAAGAATTACCCCGTGTAAGGTCGAGCCTGTGAGCAGGATCGGAACCTGAATGGCAACCACTCATATTACAATACAGGTCGAACAAAGGTTGTATATCATTATTATATGATGCGATGGCCGGTAAAGTGATAGGTGCAGGGGCAACAGAGTTCTTCTCGCAATTAGATAAGCTGATAATAAGTCCCAGTAATAAAAACAAAGCAAAAGTACTTTTGCTTATATGAATGAAGAATGTCTGCTTTTTCATAGATCAACTACGCCTGCCTGTTAAGCAATTTGCCATCATTGCATCAAATTTATAAATTAATACCTATTGGGCCAGGTGACTTAAATCACAGATATTACATATATATCTGCGAGCCTGTATTTTAAAATTAATATTTGGCCTTTCATTTTTCAGAATATTTAATTGAGACAGTAATAATTTTATGAGTGGAAAGAGCCCTTATAATAATGGGGCACTACGTTATATAATTCACTTTTTTACCTTGATAAGTATATGGCTAATATTATAAGTATTCAGCTGCTTCAGCTGTTCTTCAATTTTAGTGTTCCACTCCTTTTGTTTTGCTGTATCGCCCGATTCTACACCGGTATCTTCTTCGTAAAGCCTGTCTTCCTTTTTCCATTCTCTTTTTATGTTGCGGTAATACTTGCCCAGGTACCTTTGAAAGGAATTTAATGTAAAGCTTCCTTCCAGTATTTCTTTACGTAAAGTTCTTGCATATACTTCGGCCAGGTTAAAGTGCCCGCGTTCATGCTCGAGTGTATTATCATTTTCGTGCGCCTTATATACATATGAACCGCTTCTGTTTAAATAACAATACACGTATATGTCAATACTGTCGTTCTTTACCACAGGCACATACGTAATGCTTATTTTACTGCATGCTGCAATACTTCCGTTGGGCTCTCTTTCAAGTACATTGTAGTCCTTCCACGTTAGCTCGTTACTGCCATTCCAGGGGGTAATCTCTCCTATTGCCCCTTGTGCAGCACAAGTATAGGTGCAGAAACAGGTGCACAACACACTAATAACTATAAGCCCCACGCTTTTCATTACTTACAATATTAAGAAAATTGCAAGTAAAACAAACGGTTATCAGAACGTTCTATCCGTTGTCTTCTTCTAAGCTCTCGTGGTTGTCTCCGCCCAGGCTGTAAAAGTTATTTTCTTCGTCTTCACTACCTTCATTCACTTCTCTTTCATCGTCTTCAGAACCGGGTATATCTAAATCGCTGCCCGACATGGCCTCATTAAAGTTCTTTTCATTTCGTGCATAGGGCTTTTCGTTAGGCGCCTTCTTTTTGGCAGGATTCTCAGGGTCAACATCCTTAGCTTCTTGCTCCCTTGCATATATATCATCGCTTGCAGAATATACAGGATATCCCGGAAGATCTTTTTTTATTCTTTTCTGCTTAACAGCAGGGCCCTTTTTAGCGCTCTTGGTTTTCATTGGCTTGATTTTAGACCAAAAATACATCCGCATAAAAGGAAAAGCTATGATCTATGTCAGATTACTGTACTTGGCCCTGTTATAGAGTTAAATAACTATTCAAAAGACCTGAGTTGTCGGTGCTTTTGCTTTTATGAGATTGGCAAAAATCGTAAGAAGTAATAAATTCAATTAAAACTGCACCCCCTTCTAGTCTGCCTGCATTCTTAGCATGGAGCCATCCCTTGGGCACTTACCCTGCATAGGGCTTTTATAGTAGCACTTGGGGCATATATATACCACTGATTCTTTTCTTGGTGTCGTTATCTCATTGTCACGACATTTTTTTTCTTGTATTTTTCCTTCGGCTTTTGGTGCAGGATTTTTTGTGAAGGCAGTAGCGGTTGGTTTTTTGGGTGCTGTTATTTCGTTGTCATGACATCTTTTTTCCTGCGTTTTTCTTTCGGCTGTTGGCACTGTTGTCTTTTTGATGGAAGAGTTGGTAGACTTGGTAGAAATTATTGACGACGATTGACTGCTATGCTGGCAAAAAGCGCCGGTAGCAAACAAACTCAGTACAAGTGCAAACGATATGGTTTTCATGGTAATATTTTTTATAAAATTCCATGTTGAATATGAATTTTTAATGAGGTTATGTACTAATCTTTGTATTTTAGTTACCCAATTCACACACTCGCTATTGATCTCACGTCCTTTGCCTAAAACATTTCTTACTGTAGCCGTAATGTTGCTGGCGGCAATAATTATTGTTACGGCCCTTGGCCGCGGCTTTGCCCTGGATGACTTTAAGGTGTATTATGGTGCGGCACAATCATTCTTCGGCCACCGGCAAGTATACGACGTAGTGTATGCCACCGACCGAAGCATTTATAAGTATTCTCCTTTTTCCGCTATGCTTGCCGGCCCTTTCCTGGTTCTACCCTACTCTTATGCTATACTGGTGCAATATGTTATTATGAGCGCGGTAACTACTATCCTGCTTCTGCTCGTTTTTAACCTGGTTAACACCTACCTTTTCAATTCAGCTATAAAGTGGCCCAACGCGGTATTACTTATTGTTATAGTGGCATTTTTACAGCACTTGGTACGCGAACTTACGGTGGGTAACATAAACCTGCTGCTGCTTTTATTTGCCTGCCTTAGCCTGTATTGCATCCTGCAAAAGCGTTTTATACTCTCAGGTATATTGCTGGCCCTGGTTATAGTATCCAAACCATTTTTTGTGCTTTTGCTAATGCCCCTTGTGCTGCACAAATATTACAGAACATTAGTATCTACTGTTGCATCGCTTGCCTTATTTGCACTGCTTCCGGCTTTGGTATGGGGTTTTGCAGGAGATGTTGAATTGCATAAACAATGGCTCAGCACCATGCTTACACATTCGGGCAACTATTATAGCCCAAATACGCTCGATATGATATTGCGCATTTACCTGTATCATGGCTTACCCGATAGCATGCAGTACGTTATAATCCTACTGGCATGTGCTGTATTCGTAGTATTGTTCCATTTTAATACGGGTGCTAAAACGGGTATACTTGTTCAAAAGGACTTTGTGATGGAATGGTTCTTAATTACAGGTATGCTCACCACACTCTTCCGAACCGATACACAACACTTTTTGTTTTCGGTGCCACTTATCACAATATGGTGCTGCTACCTGTTTACCAGCCGCAATAAATTATCTATAGCGCTCTTTATCTTCGCCATATTGCTTTACGATGGCAACTCCTTTGATATTTTTGGCCGCGATCTATCTAACAAAATATACAACGCAGGGGTGCTAGGCTTTGGCAACATAATTATCATAATTGCTGCTACGGCTATTTATTTTAAGCATTTAAGAAAGATTGAGCAATTGTCTTAGCAAACTATTTAGGGCGCTTCCCTAACCTATGGTCAGGGCCGGGCTTTACGTTGCAAGTCCTCGCTCACTTTGTTCACTGTGGGCTTTCCACTGCAATCCCTAGCGCATTCTTCATCGATTTGTTTGTTTTTATTCACTTTTCATTATTTTTGTTTAATCCACTTTACCATGAAGAAAGTTCTGTTCATTATACCGTTATTATTCACTATAACCATTGGTAAAGCCCAGGAAGCAATGAATGGCACACCTTTAGTTGCAGCGGTACCCGATAGCACAGTTTTTAAAATACAAAAGGCAAACAAACTGACACACCAGGGTTTGGTATGCAGCCAACTGGGCCTGGCCTGCCTATCAGGCAGTGCGCTTTTTATTGGGGCAGGTTTTCTCACTGCTCCAACCACTTCGAATAATAATGGCCAGCCAGGGCTTAGCACTACATCTACCTATACCATTATTGGCGGAATTGCAGGCGCGGTAGGTATTATATTCGAAGCAATAAGCATACATCTGCAACAAAGCGCATACGATGTATTTAAAGACAATAGCACGAAAAAAGTAAGCTTTTACCAGGGGAAGGACGGTACAGGAATAGCCTTTAACTTTTAAGGCTCATCCCCCACAAAACATACTGGTAATCAATATTTTTAGTTGTTAATCTTTAATTTTTACTTATTAAATGCCCAACCTTATTGGCCTTTTCTTCGTCTATATGTGTAAGAGGGACCCTCATTTCGGTTTGATTTTGAGGGATTGATGTGAAGAAGAGCCGTGGTTGTGATGATCCACGGCTTTTCGCTTTTAACCTCTATTTCTTTGGTTACTCTTTTAGTGTTTTGGGCGTGCCCCTTCGGGTCGGGCTGACCCGCTGCAAGTCCTCCCCCGAAGGCTCAGGGTCTGGGCTTTTCGCTCGCATCCCTGCCCGACTTTATTACGTAATAATGTACGTTCAGGCAGGCCTCACGCAAAAATCCCCGTGGTTATGCAATCCGCATTAATGTTTGTTATTTACTTTCAGGGCACCTTAAAAGGACTCAATCCATTCTCTCGTTTCCATCGCCGGATACAACAGCTACATGTTGTTGTTCTTTCTTTTTAGGTGCAACACGCTGCTTTTTGTACGATCTCTTTAATACTTTTAATTCCTCATCAGATAGATCTTCTATATTCAATATGTCGTTGCTTGCCCCTTCGGTGGCTGCTATAAGCTCGTTCAGTTTTAGCTGAATGGCCAGGGTATCTTTATTTTGAGCCTGCTGAATAACAAACACCATTAAAAAGGTTATGGTACCTGTGCCGGTGTTTATAGCCAACTGCCAAGTTTCAGAAAAATGGAATATGGGCCCCGATATTACCCATAGCACTACAAGGACAGCTGCTACAATAAAAGCTATTGGTTTACCGGTAACACGCGCAAGCTTCGTAGAAAACTTATCAAACACCGACTCTTTCTTTTTACGTTCCATCACTTCTATCAATTTACTCACAAACTTAGAACATAGTGAGAGCGACAGCCCTGTTTATTCGGTAAATAAAGGGTTTTACGGGGTTGACTGATAAATACCTCCGTTTGTTTTGATCTTTATGAGGTTCCTTAAGGATGGTATTCTTAATCTCAATAGTTAGCGATTATCTCTTCGCTCCTAACTCTCAAAAATCTGTGAATAAAAAATCCTCCTTCCATACAAAAAGTAAGCAATACAAGGCAGTATAGAAAAGGTAACCATACGTTTATAACTCTTTAAACATCACCCTGAATGGTTATTTTTTTTCGTAACTTTGTAGTTCTAAATAACACGAATTATGGCTATTGAAATAACAGATGCAAACTTCCAGGAGCTGGTACTCAAGTCCGATAAACCTGTAATGCTAGATTTTTGGGCTGAATGGTGCGGCCCCTGCCGTATGGTAGGTCCGTTTGTAGAAGAACTATCTAAGGAATATGAAGGCAAAGCCGTTGTAGGCAAGCTTAATGTAGATAACAATCCTAACGTATCGGGCGAACTTGGCATACGCAACATACCCACCATCTTGTTTTTTAAAGGTGGCAAGATTGTTGATAAGCAAGTGGGCGCAGTACCTAAAAGCGTACTTGAAAATAAGCTGAAAGGCCAACTGTAATAAAACAGTTGTAAGGTTATAAGGATTGGGGAATAAGGTATATTTCTATCCCCGGTTGCTAGTTATTAATTCCTAATTGAACGGAGTGGCTGATTTTAAAGCAGAGGATTACAAGGAGTTCTCGCACCTGGAGCTACTGGCCAAACAGGTGGTAGAAGGCTTTATAACCGGATTGCATAAAAGTCCTTTTCATGGTTTTTCGGTGGAGTTTGCCGAGCACCGCATTTACAACACAGGCGAAAGCACCCGCCATATTGACTGGAAGCTGTTTGGCCGCACAGAAAAGCTATTTGTAAAAAAGTACGAAGAGGAAACCAACCTGCGCTGCCAGATAGTGATAGACGATTCTTCGTCTATGTACTTCCCCGATGGTAAAAACAACAAGCTTACCTTTTCTGTAGAATGTGCCGCTGTGCTTATACAACTATTAAAGCGCCAGAGAGATGCTATAGGATTATCGGTATTCTCTGAGGCTATAGATCTGCACACGCAAGCCAGGTCGAGCGCCGTGCACCTTAAAATGCTGTATAGCGAACTGGAAAAGCTTTACCACCCCTACCGCCCTGCAGATCATAAAAAGACATTTGCCGTAGAGGCCTTGCACAATATAGCCGAAGCGGTGCATAAGCGTTCACTGGTTATTATATTCAGCGATATGTTCGATTCGCATGTTGGGCGCGAAAATGAATTATTCGCCGCCCTGCAGCACCTAAAACATAACAAGCACGAGGTGGTTATGTTCCACGTAACCGAAAAAGCCACCGAAGAGGAATTCCATTTTGAGAACCGCCCTTACAAGTTTATAGATATGGAGAGCGGTGAAGAAGTTAAGGTGCACCCCTCAGAGGTTAGAGATACCTATGTTACCTCCATGAACAGCTACCTTAAAGAGCTTATGCTGCGTTGCCGCCAGTACCATATAGACTTTATAGAAGCCGACATAAGCAAAGGCTTCCGGCAGGTAATACTCCCCTACCTGGTTAAGAGGATAAGGATGCAATGATTCAAGTGGTAAGCCTTTAGTTAAGTAGAAAAATCAATCCTTTTATAAAAAATGGGCTGCATTGTTATAAATTCTTTTATTTTTGCACCCTCTAATTGAGAACGGTCTGGTAGTTCAGCTGGTTAGAATGCCTGCCTGTCACGTAGGAGGTCGCGGGTTCGAGTCCCGTCCAGACCGCAATAAGAGATTAAAAGAGCCGCAGAAATGTGGCTCTTTTCTATTTATGGAATATTACATAATATCATTCAAAGCTAAAAAGACCAATCCTTCTACATTGGTTATGCTACTGATCCAAACACCCGTTTGAAGCAGCATAATGAGGGGAAATCAAGCTATACTCAAGGTTCGAGCCCCGTCCAGACCGCAATAAGAGCAAAAAAAGCCCCGACATTTGTCAGGGCTTTTTACTTTAAGTATGTATTACCTTTTATTTCTGGATAACAAACTTTCCGGTAGATATTAGTGCACCGGTTTCAGTTAACACTCTGTACATATATACTCCGGCAGGTTTGCTGCTCAAATTTACATCGGTGCTTGTCGCATTCATTTTTGTGGAATAAACCTCCTCACCCAGCACATTGTATACCTTTAGCTGATTAGTGGTACCTAATTCGTAGTTCGTAATTTTTAATTGAAATTGTCCGTTACTTGGATTAGGATACAACACTATAGCATCCGTGTTAGATGATATGTTGTTTACTCCCAAAGGAGGGCTTGTTACTGTTATACAAGCACTGGCAGGGCAACCATATTTATCTGTCATACTGCAGCAATACCTGTTTCCGCACAAACTTTGTATTGTATCCGTTCTTTGATCGTTAGACCAATCGAATGCGTATGGAGCAGTACCCCCGCTTGCATTTACCCATGCTTTACCGTTGCAAGGGTCGCTGCTGGTTGCATTCACTGCGCTTAGTGTCATGTGTACTGTGGTCGTATCAAAGATTAGTGTAGCCGAGGATGTATCGTTTGGACCACAAGCGCCGCTTACTACTACTGAATACGTTCCTGCAGTTAATCCTGTAGCAGTGTCGCCGGTTTGACCACCGGGCGACCATACATAACTAAAGGTTTCACCATTGCCGTCAGAATATATGCTACCTCCCGAAACGGATCCGTTACACAGATTAGTTAGGACGGTTGCTTTATTGGGATTATAATTAATGGTCCGATAACTTATTATAATGAATCCGTTTCCGGTATTTGAAGTAATAGCATTATGCTGATCTTTCCCTCCGTTAAAAGAGCCGCCGCCACCGCCGCAACCCTCGGTACTTCCCGATCCTGCGCCGCCACTATAACCACCGCCGCCGCCGGATGAGTACCAGCAAGCGCCGCCGCCACCACCACCGCCAAAGCCGCCGTTACCGGCAGTGCCTGATCCGCCCTGGCCACCATTAAGAGGCGTATTACCGCCATAAGTGGTAGAACAATCTCCGGTACCATTGGTACCATTAGTGAACCATCCTGCTCCTCCTGAGCCTTCCCAGAAAGCGCCACCGCCATCTCCATTGGTTCCGCCCGGGGCTAGATCACCATTGCCATCTGCTGTTCCCATTGTTCCGCTTGTACTGGTGCTGGCATCAACACCCGGACCTAAATTAGAATAAGAACATCCGCCGCCACCGCCGCCGGCAGCTATCATTAAGGTATTGTTTTGAGTAGAATCCCACACAAAAGAACCGCCACCGCCACCGGATGCACCGCCACTTACCTGGGTTGGCTTTCCCCCAACAAGTATCTTTAATACATCTCCCACCCTAACGTGAAAGGTTCCTGTAATATCTGCGCCATGGCCGCCCGGGTTTACAGCAGAGTTGGAACCGTCTCCTCCTTGTGCGCCAATAGCTTCTATAGTTACACTATCTACACAGTTGGGTACCGTCCAGGATACCACAGAATTTGAAAATGAGAAAGGATTAATAATTAATGCTTTTGCATCCTTCCCTTTCACTAAAAAAAGAGATAAAGAAAGTGCGCTGATAATTTTTACGTAGTTTTTAATCATATATAAGTGTTTGGGTTTCTTGGCCGTAAATGTACCAAAAAAAGAAGGCGGGACTACCTGACCGTAAAAAGCGCTCCAAACACGTGCTGCCCGAAAATCAATCTATTTGCCTAACTGGTACCCTAATCCAAAACTTATGTTAAGCAACGAAACAGGAATATGACCGGATATAACAGGGCTGGGAACAAGCTGGTAAGTAAGCTGATTAGGATTATTTGCGGCAGGAGTTTCATATACATCCTGCTCGGTGCTGAATGATGGGTCAGCATATAAATAATCTAAGTTTACCATGGCACAAAGCCTGCGCCTTGCTATTTTGGTAATAAAGCACCTAACCCCTACTCCCGCATCAAAAGCAAAACCTACGGAGTTACTGGGTTGCGTGTCATACTCAAACACATCACCCTGCGGATCCTGTTCAGCATAATCCTGTTCAGGAAACGAGCTGATAAGAGCGCCAACCATTAATCGCCCGTCAAAAGAAAATCTGCCGACAGGAAGCGTATAGGATAAACCACCCATTATACTTGTTGATTCATACGTATTATAATCGGGATAAACAGCCTCGTAAATATCGTTTTGATCTGAGAGGTTACGATTGTTCACGTATGTGTCCAGGTCGTATCCATTATCATAGCTGCCCAGCATAAAAGCAATACCAAAATTAGAATGATTAATGGGATAGGCAAAAGATAAATTATACGCTATTCCGGTTTGGGCATACCCACCATAACCAGGCCCATATGAGGTTGCAAACTGCGATTCGGGCAAAGCGGCGCCAATATTTATAGA
>Ga0206806_1001_pt1 | contig 73001 bp, 65 predicted proteins | sample Alteio_BWOrgCont_60_FD_152911 | JGI IMG/M metagenome (GOLD analysis project Ga0206806, IMG submission 152911) | Enriched cells from forest soil in Barre Woods Harvard Forest LTER site, Petersham, Massachusetts, United States -... | ecosystem: Environmental > Terrestrial > Soil > Temperate forest >... | reverse complement strand
CATTATGCCGAGAAAATATATGCAGCACTGCAAGCAATACCTGTATCAGAAAGAGCTGCATGGGCTGATGAATTAGGTCTTATTTTAAATATTGGATTGAAAAACTTTTTAGCTGAGGGCAAAGAAAGATATGAAGCGGGAAAAATAACTCCAATTCTTTCGATGCCGAAAGATGGATCAGAGACAAGTACTTCTGGGACAAAATATCAGGCCTTGAAACGGGTTAAAAGCGAAACCAATAATTTTACAACAATACCGTTTAATGATTCCGCATATAAAATGTTGCCAGTTGTTTTTTTCAATAGTTTGTTGCAGGGAGATGCAATATCACCAATGAAACTTTAAATAGAATATTTGTTTTTTAATATTAGGGAGGATGTGATGAAGATTAATGGATTAGGACGAATCGCAGTAGGACTGCTGGCCATAGTTTTTGTAGGAAACGTGTTCTCTATGGTTATGACGCCAAAAGAGAGAGAAAAAGCTAAAGTAGCTGCTCAAAAAATGATGAAAGAAATACAACAACAGCAGCAAACTAAGTTGGAAGAAGAAAGAAAAAAACAATTTCAACCAGGTAAATATTTTGTTTATGAAAAAGATACCAGCAAAGGTGTTTTGATTGATCAAAAGTTGTTAGAAGAAAATAGTGAGATGGTAAAGAGTATGGTGACGGATTTTGGTAGTAAGCCACAAGAAATTTTTCTTCCTTTTCCTATTGAAATAATTAGAGCAGCTTTTGCATCATCCAATCGAAAGACGTTAACTTTGAATCAGTTGGTTGGTGCTCTCAATTGTTTCGATTATTTATTGATGGATAACAATTCTGATTTGATAGATGCAGTAGTTGATCGTATTAATGATATTGGTGATAAGATAGTGAGTGCAAACGTGGTACCTGATTATGCTCCAGTGTTTCCTGATTATATTATTTTGGGGCAGATTCAAAATCCTTCTGTAATGAAAATTATCATTAATAAAGTTCTTTCTACGCCAGGTAATTTTTGTGAGAGGTTTGTCAATTATTATAATCGCTGGAACGGGTATTATGGACGAGGTCCATGGGACCAGGGGATAAGTGTGCACTGGGCATTTGGAAACATGACATCTATCCTTGCCATCTTAGATAAAGTTAAAAATTTTATTTCTGATGTAGCTAAACACTTGGAAAGAGTACATTTAGAAGAAGAAGAGAACAAGAAATGGTTTTGGCAACGGAAGTAATGGAAATTTGATAGTGTATAAGTAGAGGTAATATTGATCAATTTTTAATATGAGGGGGAAGTTTTATGAAGAATATCTTAAAAAACAATGGATTAATGCATCTGTGCGCCTTTTTGGTCATGATTTTTGTGGGAAATGTGTTTTCTATGGTGATAAGACCAAAGGACAGAGAAAGAGCTAAAGTAGCTGCGCAAAAAATGATGACGCAGATTAAGGAACAGCAACAACAAATAAAGTTGCAACAAGAACGTGAAAAACAATATCAGTCGGATAAATATTTTGTTTTTGAAAAAGATACTAGTAAGGGTATTTTGGTTGATCAAAATTTTTTAGATAATAATAGTGAAATGGTAAAGAATATGATACAAGATGTTGGTAGTAAGCCAAAAGAGATAGTTCTTCCATTTCCTATTGAGATAATTAAAATAGCTTTTACATCATCAAATCCAAGGAGATTAACTTTGAATCAGTTGGTTGATGTTTTTAATTGTTTTGATTATTTATTGATGAATAACAACTCTGATTTGATAAACGAAATAGTTGCTCGTATTAACTATATTGGCTATCAAATAATGGATGAAAAAAACATTCCTGATTATACCGTGTTTGGGAAGATTCAAGATCCTTCTGTGGTGAAAATTATCCTTGATAAAGTTTTTTCTATACAAAATAAATTTTATAATGATTTTGTTCGTTTCTATAAAAGCTGGTATGGATATGGACTTTATGGAGAGGGAACGGCTCAGATTGAGGTACAGAGTCAATTTGGACGTATGACATCTATCAGTGCCATGTTAGATAAAATTGAAAAATTTTTTTCTAGTATAGCTGAAGCCCGAGCGGAAGTAAGGTATTTTAGTTGACCAATTTTAGTAATTGGGCTGGATGACTTTTTTAATAATTAAAAAGGAAGGTGTTCATGAAGAATATCTTAAAAAACAATGGATTAATTCATCTGTGTGCCTTTTTGGTCATGATTTTTGTGGGGCAAATAGAAGGTGGTGAAAAGAAAATGAGCGCGCAAGAGCTCAAGAAAGAATTAATTGCTGCCGATTGGTCGCAGAAAAAAATTAAAGAATTACGTGAAAAAACGGGTTCTAAAGTTACATCAACATATGATCGTGCCACTGGTAAAACTGTTTATACAACACAAAATCAACCATTAAGTCATTTAAAGACAGCATTGGATAAAATATTGATTGATCATTATGCCGAGAAAATATATGCAGCACTGCAAGCAATACCTGTATCAGAAAGAGCTGCATGGGCTGATGAATTAGGTCTTATTTTAAATATTGGATTGAAAAACTTTTTAGCTGAGGGCAAAGAAAGATATGAAGCGGGAAAAATAACTCCAATTCTTTCGATGCCGAAAGATGGATCAGAGACAAGTACTTCTGGGACAAAATATCAGGCCTTGAAACGGGTTAAAAGCGAAACCAATAATTTTACAACAATACCGTTTAATGATTCCGCATATAAAATGTTGCCAGTTGTTTTTTTCAATAGTTTGTTGCAGGGAGATGCAATATCACCAATGAAACTTTAAATAGAATATTTGTTTTTTAATATTAGGGAGGATGTGATGAAGATTAATGGATTAGGACGAATCGCAGTAGGACTGCTGGCCATAGTTTTTGTAGGAAACGTGTTCTCTATGGTTATGACGCCAAAAGAGAGAGAAAAAGCTAAAGTAGCTGCTCAAAAAATGATGAAAGAAATACAACAACAGCAGCAAACTAAGTTGGAAGAAGAAAGAAAAAAACAATTTCAACCAGGTAAATATTTTGTTTATGAAAAAGATACCAGCAAAGGTGTTTTGATTGGTCAGGATTTATTAGAAAAAAATAGTGAAATGGTAAAAGGATTGGTTGAGTCTTTTGGTAGTAGACCACAAGAAATTTCTCTTCCTTTTCCTGTAGAAGCAATAAAGTTCTTATCCAATGTTTTAGATAATAAAATTTTTTTAGCAAATCGTTCATTGGCAGAACTTATTATATTGATGCATATTGGGAAATATTTATTGTTATCAAATGATGTTATGAATAATATTAAGGTTGCATATGATGAAGCCTTAAAAACTTGTCCATTGGAACAATTGGTTGATGCATTTAATAAAACATCTAATTCTTCTGAGAAGATATTTGAGAATATTATGGAAATAGTGCGGGAGATTATTTTATCTCTTCTTGCTCAGTATATAGGAGATAAAGATACAGAGTTCTTTAAGCGTTATAAAGGAAAAATGATATCAATACCAAACTTGAGATCCATTCCTGATTATAAGGTATTAAACGATATGAATAGAGAATATGAACAACGGTACCTTCATATAAGTGGAAATAAGAAAACATTATCGATGTTAATATTTTTTATAAATAGGACAACAGGGGGATCAATGCAAGAGAGTATTTTGAACAATAAAGAATATCGATTAGTTGATTTTGTAGAACTAATGATCCAACAAATACGATATGCATATGAGAGTTCATACTGGCGAATAATTGGATTATAATGTATGTGATCATTGAAGATACATCAAATTGAGAGGCCTTTTTACAGGCCTCTTTTTTCTATAACTTCGCAACTTTTTCCAAATTCTTATTTGGCCCAGCAAAGATGAGTTTATCTAATTCTTTGACAACATAATCAGGGCCGATGGAAATAATTTTTTCTTCTTCTTTTTTGCCAATACAATGCAGTTCATATTCTCCAAAAAAATTCAATTCACCGATTGTTTTGCCGATAAATTCTTCTGGTGCAACAATATTGATCACAGAAAATTGTTTGGTTAAACGGGTAACATCAACAAATGGAGAACTTAAATTATCAGCAAGGCGGATGCCGATCTCTTTTTCTGGTAAAATAACACGATCAGCACCAACGAGTGTTAATATTTCTTTGTTCAGGTCATCAATTGCACGTGTGATAACATATGGTGTTTTGAGATGTTTTTTAAGAATTGCAGTGATCAGAATTGTTTGTGTGCTATTTTCACCCATTGCAACAATGACTGTATCAATTTCATCCACGCCGATGCTGCGCAATGATGCTTCATCTGTTACATCCATCACAATTGCATGAGCAACAGAATCACGAATTGATGCAACAATTGATTCATTGCTATCAATGGCTAGTACTTCCATTCCATTTTCAGCAAGGACTGTTGCTACTTGATAGCCAAATCTTCCAAGTCCAATGACACAAAATTTCATTTGTTTCCTTCATATATATTTTTTGTGTTCGTTTCCTTCGACAGGCTCAGGACGAACGGGAATATAATTTATTTGATTTGATTTTTTCCTCCGTTCGTATTGAGCTTGTCGAAATATACGAACGTTTTTATTACATGAAGTTTTTATCCAAGCATTACGCGTTCTTCAGGGTAGGAATATTCGGTTGTTTCTTTTCTTGTTTTAAATTTAAGACCTAAAATAAAGGTGAGTGAACCAATACGGCCGATAAACATAGTTGCCATGATAAAAAGTTTACCAAATTCAGATAATTTCTGTGTTCCTTTGAGTGAATATCCAACGTTGCTGAATGCAGAAACGGTTTCAAAGAAAATATCTAAAAATGACCAATCAGTTTCTATTAACAATAAGCAGAACGTAGTGAACAAAATCCATCCAAGGCCGAGTGAAATGACTGCGATTACTTTGAATATTTGATCAGGTGGTATTTCCCGCTCAAATATCTCCACTGAAGTTTCGCCGTTAATGGCAGCTTTGATGGCGTTAATAAAGAGTATGAATGTTGTAATTTTAAAACCACTTCCGGTCGATCCTGGTGATGATCCAATGAGGCCAATAAGCATAATGAAAAAGATGGTCGCAGGAAGAAAATCAGTTAAATTTCCTAAAATAAATCCGCAACTTTTGAATGATATTGCATGAAAAATAGCGTTGGTAATTTTTAACGGTAAATTCAGTACTTGAAGTGTATTATAATATTCAAGGAAGAAAAATAAGAGTGAAGTAATGAGTAATAACATTCCTGCACCATACATAATAATTTTGCTGTGCAATGAAAAGCGGTGTGGTTTTTTTGATAAAAAATATGAGCGAATACGCATCATAATTTCATGCCAGGTGATGAACCCTAATCCACCAAAGAATGTTAAAAAACTCGTGGTAATCAAAAAGAGATAATTAGTACTATAATGTTCTAAATTTTGTTCGGTCAAGAAATGGAAAAATGATATGCCGGCATTACAAAAAGATGAAATTGAGTGGAATAATGAATAAAAAATTGCATTGCCCAGAGCGTATTCTGTTTTGAATATGGTATAAAAACATAATGCACCAGCAATTTCCAGAATAAGCGTTGAACAAAATGTAAAAATAAGTATTTTTCTAATATTGTGCCATGAATCAAGTTCAAAAAGTTGTCCAGCCATAAATCGTGTTCCTAAACCAAGATCAATAAACAGTGAAATGATGAATAAACTCATGGTTGCAAGTCCCAATGCGCCAATCTGAATGAGTCCAAGAATGATTGTTTTACCAAACATTGTAAAATTACTGAGTGGTATGGTGAAAAGTCCGGTGACGCAGGTTGCGGATGTTGCAGTAAAAAAAAGATCGATAAACGATATCGGTTTGACGTGTGCTATGGGTAACGCAAGAAGCAACGTTCCGCATAAAATAAGAATGAAAAATGAAAAGAGGATAATGTGAGCTGGTGATATATCTATTATTTTTTTCTTACTCATAAAAACCTATAAAAATTTTTTCTACGCGCTCGTCCTGAGCCTGTCGAAGGATATCCTCGAGCGCTCGAAGAAATTCTTTTACCCCAATTTTCACGTTGTTCCAATCGGGGGCCCCATCAAGAGAAATCGAAGATGGGGTTAAAGGAGCGCTGGATAAGATATTAGACAGAGGGACATGATTTAACGTCTTATACTTAACATGTCAGCGAGATATAATTCAATCTTTTCAATATTAATGCGTTCTTGTTTGAGTGTATCGCGGTCACGGACGGTTACACAGTTATCTTGTAAGCTGTCAAAATCATAGGTGAAACAGACTGGTGTGCCAATTTCATCTTGTCGGCGGTACCGTTTACCAATTGATCCTGATTCATCAAATTCAACAGCAAAGCCAGCATTGGCAATTGCATGATAAATAGGACGCATATTTTCACTGAGTTTTTTGCTGAGTGGCAGAAATGCAGCTTTGACCGGTGCAATGGAAGGATGTAATTTGAGTACCGTGCGTTCTTCGCCACCAAGTGTGTCAACATGGTATGCATCAAAAAGTGTTGTTAAGAATAAGCGATCGGTTCCCACGGAACATTCAACAACATTTGGCATGAATGATGTTTGTGTTTCTTCATCAAAAACAGATAAATCTTTGCCGGAAAATTTGCTGTGTTGTGATAAATCGTAATCACCGCGATGCGCAATACCTTCCAGTTCTTTCCAACCAAATGGATATTCATATTCAACATCACTTGTTTTGCATGAATAGTGAGAAAGTTCAGTTTTTTCATGTGCACGCAGACGAATGCGACTGGTGGTAATACCAATTGATTCATAGAATTTGAGACGTAGATCAGACCAGTAATCAAAAAACTGATGTGAACTTTCTGCAGTGCAGAACCATTCAATTTCCATCTGTTCAAATTCACGCATCCGAAAAAGGAACTGTTTTGGTGTAATTTCATTGCGGAATGATTTACCAATTTGCGCAATACCAAACGGTATTTTGACACGATTAGAAGACATGACATTTTTGAAGTTGATAAAAATAGATTGCGCTGTTTCGGGGCGAAGATATGCAACCTGACCAGCAACAGCACCTAGTTCTGTTTTAAACATCATGTTAAATTGACGGGCTTCGGTCCATGCTTTTTTGCCACAATGTGGACATGGGCCATTGAGATCGATATCAGGGTCATCAGCGCGGAAACGTTTTTTGCAGTTGGTGCAATCAACCATAGGATCATTAAAATTATCAATATGGCCTGATGCTTTCCATACTGCTTCTGGTCCAAGAAGTGCACCTTCTAAAAAGAAAACTGTTTTATCAGGAGAGTTGATTGATTTTGTCCACATGTTGCGGAGATTGTTTTTGATAATAGTACCCAGAGGGCCAAAATCATACACACCATTTAATCCGCCATAAATTTCCGCTGATGGGAACACAAAACCACGTCGTTTGCAGAGAGAGACGATATCATCAAGTGTTGGTCTGAAAGATGACATAAGTGAATCCTTACTTAATTTTTTCAAAACGTAATAGTATTAATGATAGCCGTTTGACCTGATTTTGACAAATTCCGAGAGAACAGGCTTATTTTCGTTTTTACCACTTTTCGCTAATAACGACATTTCTTATTTTCGTTTTTGATTTTTTTGAAAATAAGAATCATTCTAAAAACAGTGAATAATTTTAAAAGAAGGAGAGATGGTATGCAAAGTATAAAGTATGTATTAATGTCGCTATTGTTCAGTATTTTTCACGCTTGCCCTTCGGAGCTCGCAGAGCGAAGTAGGGCAGTAACGATCAATGATGTCCAAAAATTAACGGTTAACAATTTTTTTGGTGAGTGGTCCAAATTTTTAGATCAAGTTTTGAAAGAGCAAAAAGAGCAGATTTCCGATGAAAATAAAAAAATATATCAAGCATTTATGCAGCAAGCGAAAAAGCTCAATATTCCCAAAGTGACGGGTAATAAAAAAATAGTTTCTGATATGAAAGAACAGATGAAGGCTGTACAAAAAAGAATTGGTGGTGAAAAAAAAGTTGCGCAAGATTGGACGCAATTGAGTGAGTCTCTTGTGAATGGAGCACAACCAATATCTCCTGAAAAAGAAGCAGAGTATACAACGCTTATAAAACAAGCAAAAGATGTGGGGATAGACAAAACACAACTGGATGTAATGGAAGCAAAGATGAAAGAGTTAAAAGGTAAATTTGGTACTGTTGCTCCGCAATCAGAAACATCTGCTCCATTAGTAGCTCCAGCAACTGTTGCAGGAAAAGAAGAAAAAAAAGTTGCGCCTGCAGCGCCTGCGCATGAAGAAAGAACAATGCAAGAAGAAAAAATGCTAGAACCAAAACCTGCAAGTTAAAAAAAGAGGACCTCAGATCGAGGTCCTCAAAGTTTTTACATAGTCTGTTATTATTTTGATGACTTAAGAGATTTTCTGGAATGACGTAATGTGTTTCCATTTGATGTGACAGTTCCACCACTGTTAATTGCGAGATTTTTGAGTCTTTCCCAAGCATTTGCATTATCGGGTTGTTGGAGATGACCATTAATTTCCACAACTACGATAGATATATTGAGTCCAGATTGTTTGATGGTATCTGCAAGCATATCGAGAGTATCAACGATCCAATCAAGTTTGTTATCAAAAGAACCGCCACCAACAAGAGTTAAGAACACATCTTTTTTGCCGTCAACAAGTGCGCAATATATTGTGCCTTCATAAGCGGCACGTAAAGCTGCTTTAGCAACTTTGAGCATAGGTTCTGCAGCAGCTTCATTACTGCCAAATTTTTTGGCAAATAATTCCTGTGTTTTGTTTCTATTTTTGTTCATATCCACGGCTGCTACGTTAACTTGGCTGATAGTATGTATTGGTGAAACAAGAACGTTGGCATCTTCTGTGTTTTTTGCACGGGCAGCAGCATTTAAGTTCTGTTCTCTTTTAATACCTTCAGATTGGTATAACACGTTGGCATAGCCGGTGGTAACAGGAGCATTTGTCCAATGATCAACGCGTATAAGGTCACTTAAGTCTTCCATACTGTTATTAGTGATAAAATCTGGATCAACATCCGTAAGATTACCGGTAGGACTGATCTCAATGTTCATTTTATCAAAAAAGTTGATAACCCCAGGTGTATTGTAGACTTCATATATTCCGCGTAGGGCAGCTGATGCTTCGGCTTCTTCCCCTTGTACTGCATATTTAGTCATGATTTGATTAAAGCCGTGAACGTTTGCATCAAAAGCATTTGGATTGTTGAGGAAAGATTGTTGTCCTCCTTCAAGGCCATTAGGACGAGATGCTGTTTGGAAAACAGCACCAGGGTTTGTGCCTTGTAAAGCCCCTATATCAATAATATTTCTTAAATCTGGATATTTTACTACGTCAACATGGGTGATGGAAAGTGTACCATTTTTGCTTCGAGAAAGTTTGTTTTGTGCAGCATTTCTTAGTTCTCCTAATGTCATCATGCTATGCTTCATATTTTTTACGAGTTTTGCCATGTTTGCAGGCAATTGAGGCATCGTGCCGGTTTCTTTATATTGTTGCACAAAATCCGGTTCTTTCATGCCGGTGATGTATTCAAATATATCTTTACGATAGATTGCTTTTTTGGTGACTTGCTTATCGCCTTCCATAAATGTTGTATCGATTAATTGAATTTCTTTTGTGGTTTCCATACCAAAGATATTGGCAAAAAGTACAAGTATGAAAAATGGTATTGATTTTTTTGAAATGATCATGAAATCTCCTTATATTTTTGTTTTAATTATTAATACTTTTTATTAAAATTGGTAACCATATTGTGATAATAAAAGGATCATTTGAGGATTTGTAATATTGTTTGGTAACTGCTGAGCATGTATATTAGCGCCATATTTTTCCAGTAATAATTTTACTACATTGAATTGGTTATAATAAATAGCGAGATACAATAAAGTCTTGTCATATCCACAACCAACGGGGTAATCAGCATAAGGATCAGGAGCTCTATGGGTATGATAGTTATTAACATTAATATTGTTTTGGTCGATAAATGTAAGAACTTTATCCCAATCTATAAAAGATTGTCCACGAGAATTTTCTTGATCAAGTAATATATCAAGTTGTTCATATATCTGTGGATTATTTTGTCGTGATGTAGCAGATTTAGGTTGTTCTCTTTTAATTGGTTGGATAGGTTTTGGTTGGATGCTAGTTTGACCAAATTGCACTCCATGTTGTGCTAACAATAATACGAGTTGAGGATTTGTAATATTGTTTGGTAATTGTTGAGCATGTATATTAGCACCATATTTTTCTAGTAATGATTTTACTACATTGAATTGGTTATAATAAATAGCGAGATACAATAAAGTTTTGTCATATCCACAACGAACGGGGTAATCAGCATAAGGATCAGGAGCTCTATGGGTATGATAGTCATTAACATTAATATTGTTTTGATCGATAAATGTAAGAACTTTATCCCAATCTATAAAAGATTGTCCACGAGAATTTTCTTGATCAAGTAATATATCAAGCTGTTCATATTTGGGTTGTTCTTTTTTAATCGGTTGGATAGGTGTTGGTTGGGGTCTTGGTTGAACAGGTGCTGGCTGGATCGGTTTTGGTTGGATAGGTTTAGGTTGAGTTATTGGCTGTATAGATTTGGGTTGAGTAAGTATTGGTTGAACAGGTGCTGGCTGGAAAGGCTTTGGTTGAATAAGCACAGGCTGTTTTGTAACAGGTTCTTTTTTAGTCATTTGGGGATTATCAAATCTTGCTTTTTCGTTCAATTTTGCTTTAACAAGTGGATCATTAGGATATTTATTTTTATATTTATTAATGATCTTTTCTTGTTTTGAGCGGTTTTTATTATTTTTATAATCTATTATTGCTTGACGTAATTTAGTAGCCTCTTTAGAAGATAAATTAGTAGAAGTACTTTTTTTTGACTCCATCGCTATATTTATGAGTGATATAGATAACAGGCCAGTAATTGTTGTACCTAAAATATACTTTTTCATTAAATTCCTTTTTATTTAATTTTCAGCTGTATGTCATATATTCTACTTACAAAAGCATCTTGGGTGTATGTTTTTTTACCGGACGCTATATCTTTTAATAGTAGCGCGAAAGCATATCTGCGTTTTGTTAGTATATCTATTTGTTTGTTCGCAGAATCAACTGTAGATTGGTCATCATAATTTTCTGCTTGCATAGCTATTTTACTGAAAGCATCGATTTCTTTGTTTAAATACGCTATTTCTTTTGTAATATACGCTTTTTGGTCAGTAGGATTGGAGCTTGTCATTGCAACCATCTGAATTGATGAGCATAATGCGATTGCCAGGGCTATGCCTGCACTAAAACTAAGACATTTTTTTGTGTTATTCATGGAAAACTCCTTTATTTTGAGAATCAACAACCTATTATTACAGTTATAATAATAAATGATGGGGGGGGGTAAAAAGCAACAGTTTTTATACAATTTTTGTTTTTTATAATATTTTACAATAGAATTTTATGTTGAAAATAGCTGAAGATGCGATTGAGTCATGTTTTTGAGGTAATTGTTATTTTTTAGGAAATATTGCTATATTTTTGTTTTCATTGATTCTGCGGTACACTAAACACATTTAAAATTGATAATATTTTAAGTAAAAAAGGTTATATCAACATGGTAGCAAAAAATAGTGTATTCGTGAGTATATGTGGAGCAATGGCTCTTTTTTTTAGTTTATCTTTAATCTATATCTATAGAAATCAGCTTAAGTTGCAGAGTCAGTGGGAGCAGTCGCAATCAAAAGTTGTTTTTAATCCGATCAATCAAACAAGTCCGCATGTTGCTGAAAATGTGATTACATCTTCGCAATTGTGGCGTCCAATTCAAGACCGTGTGCGTGATACCGTGGTGCAACTTTTTGTGCAACTTTCTGCAATTGATTTATTAGAACCGTATAAAACTCCCCAGCAGGGATCTGGCTGTGGGAGTGGTTTTTTTATTAATGATGAAGGGTATCTGATTACCAATGCGCATGTGGTGATTTCTGCGAAAACAATTTGGGGACAAATTCCTTCTTTGGGTAAACATATTATTGATATGGAAGTCATTGGCATGAGCCCTGAGCGTGATGTTGCATTATTGCGCGTAACACAAGAAGGGCGAGAATTGATTACCAAAGAATTGGGTGGTATTCCCTATTTACCACTTGGTGATTCTGATTTGGTGCGCCGTTCAGATGATGTACTTGCACTTGGGTATCCATTGGGACAGCAATCAGTGAAAAGTACCAACGGCATTATTAGTGGCCATGAACATCATCTTATACAGATGAGTGCGCCGATTAATCCGGGTAGTTCTGGCGGACCATTGTTGAATATTAAAGGTGAAGTGATTGGTGTGAATTCATCGGGAATAACGGAAGCGCAAAATGTTGGATATGCAATTCCAATTAATACATTAAAAACAATTTTGAATGATTTGTATGAAGTTAAAATATTACGCAAACCATTTTTGGGTGTGCGGTTTAGTAATAGCACAGAAACATTAACAAAATTTTTAGGTAATCCATTGCCAGGCGGTTGTTATGTTATTGAGACAATTAAAAGTAGTCCACTTGAAAAAGCTGGAATTATGCGCGGTGATATGATTTATGAAATTAATGGTCATGCAGTTGATATGTATGGTGATATGAGTGTGCCGTGGAGTGAAGATAAAATTTCTATCATTGATTATCCATTACGTTTAGCAACGGGTGATACCATTAATATTGTAGTGTTTCGGAAAGGACAGAAAAAACAGTTCACGGTAACTTTGGAATTACCTGAAGAACAAGCAATTCGTTCTATTTATCCAGGGTATGAATCAATTGATTATGAAATTTTTGGTGGCATGGTTGTACAAGAGTTGAATGTTAATTTGATACGTTTATTGGGAGATCATGCACCTGGCTTGCGTAAATATGGTGAACTGAAACATCAATCTGAACCGATTCTTATTATCACGCATGTGTTTCCTGATACGCAATTGTATAGAGGGCGCAATTTACCCATTGGTTCCACATTAAATGAAATTAATGGTGTTAAAATAAAAACAGTTAATGAATTTAGGCAAGTGATTAAAAATAGTGCAACCAAAGAATATTTTACTATTGCAGCGGATGATAATGTTTCCCGTGCAGCAGAAACAATATTTATTGTACTTGATATGCAGAAAATGATTGATCAAGAAACACGTCTTGCGCGTGATTACCGGTATCAACTTTCTGATACAGTAAAAGAAGTGTTGAAAATTGCAAATGCTGAAAGAGCGTTGAGTAATTAAAAAGATTTTGTGATGAAAAAAGTAAGTTTATCCTTGCAAGAAATTAAAAACAGGGGTAAAAGATAAGAGGGAAAGTGAAATATATAAAACAATAAGGAGTATGAATGAAAAAATATATTATTTCTCTCATGACATTATCATGCGTTATGTTTCATGCGAACGCTATGGAATTAATTTTGAAATCTGGAAATTTAGGTGAATCATTAGAACAGTTTCTTGCACGGACACGGCATATACCACCATTAACACCAGAATGTAAGAGCTTTTTTGAGAATCGTAATATGCAATGTGAGCGTTATTCATTTTCTCCTTATCAAACAAAACTTCTAGCAGTGACTAAGGAAAATAGTAATGGATTAATGCCATATTATTTGATGATGATGAAGTTGCACAAAGAACATGGTGTTATTAAACCTGATCTTATATTTCAAACACCCCTGAATTTTGCTAATGATGTACCAGAATATAATCGCGTTGCTCTTGCTTCTGATGGTAGTATGATTGCTACATTTTATGAAAATATAACGTGGAGGAAAGGTGAGCGCGATGGTGAAGTTGATCGCTGTTCTGTATATGTTTTTAGAGTTAAAAAAATTGATATGGTAACAGGTGAGATAATAAATCAACAAAGAATTGAATTTCCAGGTCATTTTTATCCTACAATCATTGCTTTTAATGAACAAGGAACGCTTCTTATTGCTCGTGACGAAGAAGAATACCAACTTTTCGACGTAAGATGTTGACTACAACAAAATAAAATTAAGATAACAGGCTCCGAAATTATCGGAGCCTGTTGATTATAGATAGGTTATTGGGCGTAACGCATAAGAAATGGGATGACAGTATCAGGTGTCAAAGAAAGTGAATTGATTCCTGTTTCTATCAAAAATTCGGCAAGCTCTGGATAATCTGATGGTGCCTGACCACAAATTCCAATATATTTACCAATTCTGTTTGCCTCTTTAATTGCTCTGACAAGCATTCTTTTAACTGCTAAATCTCGTTCATCAAAAATTGCACTCACTAACGCTGAATCACGATCAATTCCCATGGTTGTCTGCGTAAGGTCATTAGAACCGATTGAAAATCCATCAAAATATTCACCAAATTCTTCTATTTGCATCACGTTGCATGGCAGTTCACACATCATGATCACTTCAAGACCATGCACACCACGTTCTAATCCATTGTTGCGCATTTCTGCAATTACGCTTTCAGCTTCTTTAAGTGAACGCACAAAAGGTATCATCATTTTGACATTGGTGAGACCCATTTGTTCACGAACAATTTTCATTGCTGCGCATTCCAAAGCAAATCCTTCCTTATATCGTGGATGGTAATAGCGTGATGCACCGCGAAATCCAATCATTGGATTTTCTTCAATTGGTTCAAAATATGATCCCCCAAGTAAATTGTAATACTCGTTACTTTTAAAATCAGAAAAACGAACAATAATTGGACGTGGATAAAATGCTGCTGCCATCATGCCGACTGCGCATGCAAGTTGTTCGATAAAAAATTCCGTTGGACTATCGTATGCAGCAGTTGTCTGTGCGATTTTTTCTCTGACAATATCATCAGTCATATCAGGATACAGCAATGCCATTGGATGTATTTTGAGTGCATTAGTGATAATAAATTCTAAGCGCACAAGGCCAATTCCTGCAGATGGTAAAAATGATGTGGTGAATGCACTATCAGGATTAGCGATGTTGACCATGATTGGAACTGGAGCTGCGCCGATATTATCCAATGATACGCGTGTAACATCAAAAGGAATATGTCCATCATACACAATACCAACTGTTCCGCCGCTGCAATCAATGGTAATGTTTTGTCCATTGCTTATTTTTTCTGTTGCATCTTGTGTGCCAACAATTGCAGGAATACCAAGTTCTCTGCTGACAATTGCTGCATGGCACGTTCTTCCACCACGATTGGTGATAATACCAGCAGCTTGTTTCATTGCAGGAACCCAATCAGGATTTGTCATATCGGTGATGATGATATCGGTTGTATTGATTTGATCAATATCTTCAATTGTATTAATAATGCGTGCAGTTCCATGGGCAATTTTTTGTCCAACACTAATGCCTTTGACAATAATATTGTCATCTGATTGATGTTCTGCAAGTGCGTAAAGATGCAACACATTTTCACGTATTCCCGTGTGCACTGTTTCCGGGCGCGCTTGTACAATGTATAATTTTCCATCAATGCCATCTTTTGCCCATTCAACATCCATGGGTGTCCAGTTGCCCCGGCGTTTTTGATATTGTTGTGAATAATGTTGTTCAATTGTCACAACCATGCGCGCGAGTTCAAGAATTTCATCATTGGTCAAACAATACTGTTGTTGATCATATTCTGAAACGGGAACAGTTTCGATGAGATTACTTTGTTCATGACTGTACATCACTTTATTGTTTTTGAGCCCGAGTTGTTTTTTAATAATCGGAGCAAAACCTTGCTGCAATGTTGGTTTGTGAACAATATATTCATCGGGAGTCACAGCACCTTGCACAATCGCTTCACCAAGTCCATATGAACCATTGATCACCACAACATCAGAAAATCCAGTTTCAGTATCAAGTGAAAATGCAACACCTGAACATGCCAAATCAGAGCGCACCATCTTTTGTACACCAACAGAAAGTGCAATTTCCATCTGATCAAAACCCTGTTCTTTGCGATATGCAATTGCACGATCATTAAAAAGTGATGCGATACATTTCTTGTAATATGTCAGAACATTGTGTGCTCCTTGCACGTGCAAAAAGGTATCTTGCTGACCGGCAAATGATGCATCGGGTAAATCTTCTGCAGTAGCAGATGAGCGCACGGCAACATCGCATTGTTCTTCATGGTAATAGGTTGATAATTCTTGATATGCGTTGCATATTTCTGCTGCAAGATCGTTTGGAACGTTTCCATGTTCAATAAGAGAGCGAATATCTTCACTTACTTTTTTGAGTGTTTTTAAATCATTAATATCGATAATTTGATTGGCAAGATTGGTGATTTGTTCTGTTAAATTGTTGTAATTCATGTATGCATTGTATCCATCAACAGTAATTGCAAAACCTTGTGGCACTCTGATGCCTTGTGAACTGAGCGCATTAATCATTTGACCCAGTGATGCATTTTTTCCACCAACAAGATTAAGATCGGAAAGGCCTACGTTTTGGAGTGCTTTGATGTAACGATATTCTGGTTTTGTTTGTTCGGGAGTTGAAAGAAAAAGAAGTAAAATGCTGTAACGCAATGTTTTCATATAAATCCTTTTTTCACATTTATTTTCATTAATGTGTTGCTTGCCCTACGAAGCCTTGGCGTAGTAGGGTTAAAGTAGTACAAGGTTTTTCTTTTTTGCAATATTTTTCATCAATGCAGTGATGAAGCGTATGTAATGTGGTAATGATTTTTAATAGAAAATATTGCCAACATTCACAAAATTTGTTACAACTTCTAGGCAATATTTAATTTTTTTACCAAAAAGGGTGACTATGAAGTTCGATTTCTCAAGAGGTATTGTGATAACCTCATTGTTATGTGTGGGTGGAATGATCAGTGCTGATGAATTGATTGATGGTAGCAGTTCTTCTGTAAGCCGTGATAAGAAAAAACGATATGACTATATTATTGTGGGTGGTGGTACAGCCGGCTGTATTTTAGCTCGTAAGTTGAGTGATAATCACCACAATTCTGTTTTACTTCTTGAAGCAGGCGGTAATTATGTTGAAGATCCGGTCACACTTGATCCAAATTGGTTAGATCATGCAGGAGCATTACTTTCTGATCCAAAATATTCTATAGTTTATCCTGTGTTGTTTCCACCATTAACATTATATTCTTATACTGAAGGACATGAATTGGGTGGCGGTGCTGCACATAATTTTTTAATTACAGTGAGAGGAACTCCAAGTATTTATAATGGATGGGCAGCAACAACAAGAGATCCAGGTTGGTTATATAATAGTTATATTTTGCCTATCATGAAAAATTATGTGGAAGATTATACACCTAATGGAACTGTTGCTGATCCAGCAGAGCGTGGAACAAAAGGGATTATTAAGGTGACTCAAAATCCACCATTAAATCCAGTTGCGGGTAGTTTTTTAAGTTCATTATCAACAGTAACATTAACGCCATTCGTTGCTGATTATAATAATCCTTCTACGGGTGATATTGGAATTTCTGCTGTTCAACAGTTTGTGTCACCAGGAGCACATAGTCATAGAAGTTTTTCTGGATTATTTTTAAGTGATGTTATCGATGCAAATGGAAATGGTACTGATGGAAGAAGGTTAAAAGTTATCACTAATGCTCAAGGTTTAGACATTAGAATTAATAATGAAATGCGTGCAACATCAGTGCATTATACAGTACAAAATAATGAAAAAAATGAAGTTGAATATGAATTGATAAAAGCAAGTTTAACAAAAGATACGGGAACATTGATTTTATCAGCAGGATCAATAAATTCACCAAAAATATTATTACAATCAGGGGTTGGTCCAGCGGCAGATCTTGAAGCGATTGGTATTCCAGTTGTGTTAGATAGTCCACATGTTGGTCAGAATTTACAATGTCAATATGGTTCTTCGGCAATTCTAACAGGAACTGTTCCTTTTGAAGCACAAGCATTTCTTGATGGATATCCTTATATGGCTAATGATGGTGTGCGTCGTCTACAAATATCTAATTCAACAATTGGTGCAAATATTATGCAAGCTCTTCCTGCAATTACTAATCCTAAGAGTAGAGGATCGGTGACTTTGTCGACTAATAATCCATTTATTCAACCTAAAGTTGATATTGCTTTATTTACTGATGGACCAGTTTCTATGCCTGGTACTGATGCATATTTGCAAGTTTCATTTTATAAGATTATGAAAGCTGCTGCAACAATGGCAGGTCAAGCTGTTATTTATCCGGCTCCAGCTCAATTTGCAAATGATGCGTTATTATTAGCTGCGGCACTTGCAAGGCCACCCGTTCTACATTATGTAGTGGGTACTACAAGAATGGGTACAGATATATCTAACAGTGTTGTAAATGGTAATTTAAAAGTTCATGGATTAGAGAATGTATATGTTGTTGATGCAGGTGTGCAACCAGAAACAGTTAACGGTGGTACTTGTTATGGAGTATATGTTACCGCATTTAAGTTTCTTAAAGGTATTGGAGCTTTGTAAGATAAAATTTGTTGATTAAGTAGTTGTTTTTGTATAGTGGTCTGAATTGTTCAGACCACTATATTTTTGTTCGGCGCTTTAAATATAAACTATATACTTGATGATAATTGAAGCGGCATGAATTTTCATTCCGCTTTTTTAGTGGCTTATTATCGCTTAGAAAAATTAAATTATTGATTTCTAGAGAGAAATTATTTATATCTTATGCAGATGCTTAATGTTTAAAAAAAAGGAGTTTTTGTGGGAAAAAAATATGTGGTTTTTTGTGTGATATTATTAACGATATTTTCTTCACATGTTATTTTTACAGCAAGTGAAAATGTCCTCGTAACAAATAAAGCATGCTGTGATCAACCGATTATGATTTGCTCTGAAGACATTAATAAATCAAAAAAAGGCTTTGTTATTAAAAATCCAGGTCATTATATAGTTTGTGATAATGTTATATTTAAACCAAGCAAAAAGCATAAAACACAAGCAGCTATAACTATTGCGTCATCAAATGTTACATTGGATCTGGGAGGTAATGCGCTTTCATATTCTCTTCCGAGACGTAAGAAGTCATCTGCTATTGTAGCAGGTATCATGATAGAATCATCTGCTGCTTCTGTATCTATTCAGAATGGATCAATAACTGATTTTACAGGTGCGGGCATACTATATCAACAGAATGAAGGTATTCAAGTAAGTGGAGTTACTATTTTAAGAACGGGTGTACCAAGTTCATATGGCGGTCTTCAGATAAATGATTCCTCGGATATTGTAATTGATAATGTAATAGCTTTGAATAATTTTGGTAGTGGAATGTATTTACATGGAGTCATTAAAGCTACAGTATCAAATAGTCATTTTGATGATAATGTTGGTGGAAATGTAGCCCCACAGCTTTTTACAGGACCAGGATTAGTGGCTTCTGGAGTGTATGTAGATTCATCACCTAACACGGAAACTTCTGATGTTCTATTTCAAGATTGTACTTTTAACAGAAATTCCGCTGGTAGTGATGCCGGTGGTATGGAAGTAGGACCTTATACTTTGCTTCCAGTCAGAAATATTACTGTTTTGAGATGTGAATTTTTAGATAATTTTATGACTGGAGAATTAGCTGAATTTAATGATGCCTCAGGATTAGTGCTTGTTTTTGTGACGGATTATGTGATTAAAGATGTTGTAGCTTCTGGACAAAGACATCCGTTCCCTCCAGGTGGTCTTGTAATAACATCAGGAGCGACTGGAATTTCCATAAATGCTTGTAATAACGGAGTTATAGAAAATTGCCAAGCATTTGACAATGTTGGGCAAGGAGCTAGTTCAATTGGAATCAGAGCAAGAGGATGCAATAATCTTCTTGTTAAAAATTGTGAAGCTTCAGCAAATATTAATACCGGTTCTGGCGAAGCTTTTGGTTTTTATACAGATCCTGAACATTACGTTTTTTTCCCATCTCTTGGGACTGCGAATATATTTAAAGATTGTGTTGCACAACAAAACAGTTCCGTAACTGGGCTTGCGGGAGGATTTAAATTTGCAAATTTAGCATGTTCAGTAATGGAAAATTGTATTAGCCAATCAAATGCAATTGGAATAGTAGTGACAGATTATAATTCTCCAAACCTAGCTTTAAACAACATTTTTAAAGAAAATATTGTGCAATGTAACACAGTATCGGGTATTAATGATCAATTAGTTACTAGTAACAATGCATATATAGGGAATATTGCAAGATCAAATGGCCCAGCTGGTGTTACTAATTATGTTAGGCTTCCGGCAGGTACACCAATTGCTGTGTGGAACCTCCCAGGAGCTTTCCCTGTAGGTGCGAGTTCATTTACCAATTTAGATATAAGACCATAGAGTTTCAAAATATATTATAATTTGTTGTGCATAAAGGCGTATGAATTAATTCATATGCCTTTATTTTCTTTAATTTTTTAAATGTATAAAAATAACGCAATCTTTTGTGATATACATAAAGAAACTTTGTTTGTGTAAGGAGGGGGGGTATGAAAAGATATGCAAGATGCCAATGTATTATATTATTGAGTATGTCTACTTTTTTGTGTTTACAGCCGATGGAAATACAACCTATCCAAGAGGCAGTGTGTTATTTTTCATTATTACCTGTTGAACTATGGAATTATATAGTTCAATTTTTATTATGGGAAACGGAAGAGGAATTTATACAACGAACTGAAACAGACAAAGATGAAAAATTTCCTGAAGAGTATTATACGTATTTTGGTTGTGAAAATTCTTTAGGGATAGAAAATATCGTTGGTGTTTTTTCTCCTGACAAAAATAAAATTGCTTTGTTTGAAAGATTTTGTGAGAGTTGTTGTCTTAACCCTCATGTATGTAATAGTTGTGTAGCTCCAAAGTTAATTATTGTTGATTTAAACGCGGAAAAAGAAGAAGATAAAATATTATCTTTAGGGACTCTGTATACACGATATTATCGGACATTAGGCATTTCTTGTTCGGGTAATATGTATGCAGTGATCAAAAGAGATACAAAAAATAAAGAAATTTCTATGGATTCGAGTCGGGAATATCAAGATCTTGTAGTGATACATGATATAAAGAATGGCAGAGAGCGTACTTTTGAAATTCCAGATGCGTTTATCGTATCACAATTAATGTTTAATAAACAAAATAGTTGTGTTATTGCATATGCTCATGATTTTTGTTGCAAAGAAATGCAAAAAAATTATTTGTTGTTTGATTTAAAAATGCATCCTGATAAAACAAATAATGTTGATATAGAAATTGTTGTAGAAGAAAAAAAAGATAAAAAAAATCAGTTGTTAGATTATTTTAGACATCATGGAGTGTGTCGGGAGATAAAGGAATCGAAAAAATATTATGGCTAAAATAAAAAAACGTCTTGATCTGAAATTGCATGAACTTTTGCCAGAATATGATGAAAAGCATATTCAAAGTTGGATTATGCAAGGAAAAGTATTTGTTGATGGTGAAAAAGTAACTAAACCAGGCACTATTGTACTTGATGATGCAAAAATTACATACACCATTGAAGAACAAAAATTTGTAAGCCGTGCAGGTTTAAAATTAGAAAAAGCACTTGATGATTTTAAGATTGATGTCAAAAATTTAACTGTTTTGGATGCAGGAATTTCTACTGGCGGGTTTACTGATTGCTTGTTGCAACGTGGCGCAAAAAAAGTGTATGGCATTGATGTTGGGTATGGCGATGTGCATGAAAAAATACGCACCGATGAACGTCTTGTGTTGTTAGAAAAAACAAATCTGCGATTGTTGGAATCTGTCGGTGAATCTGTTGATATGATCACACTTGATCTATCATTCATTTCAGTTTTAGCGGTGATGCAAACTGTCTGTAAATTGTTAAAAAAAGGTGGAAAATTAGTAGTGCTCATTAAACCGCAATTTGAAGCGAGCAAAGAAGAAATCGGTGCTGGTGGCATTGTGCGTGATGATAATGTGCGGCAAGCGATTGTGAATGTGGTTGTCAAAGGAATTGAGCAACATGGTTTTGAATTTGTTGGGGTTATTGATTCACCAATCACAGGTACAAAAGGAAATAAAGAGTTTTTGGCCTATTTTTTACGCAACTAATGTACGTAGCATTTGTTTATTGGTATCAAGTGCACTAGTGATTGTTTCAGAAGGAGAGAATGTTTTCGATGAATTGTCGATACTTGCAAAAATCTTACTCAATTCATTCACCACATCAAGCAATTTTTGTTCAAGTTGCGCTTCTTTGATAACAATCGCAGCAGATCCAATAGGCCCCAGCAATGCCATGCTGGGCGAATTTTTTTTATACTTTTCTTCAATAGTGGCTAGTTGTTCTTTGATTTCTCCAAGTGCATGTGCATAGGTATGAGCATAAACCGGATGTTCTTCCAAAAAGTGCAGTTGGCGCTGAGCTGTATAAATGTGATCAATAAATGTACGGTCAAGCTCATGAACGAGCGATTGTTTATGTTCAGCTAAAAATGAAGAAGTGCGATCAAAAGCTGTTTTTGCTAAGAAAAACAGCGCGCAGAGCAATAAAACGTCTCTTATTCGACTCACAAATGAATATTCCATGGTAAAAACCCCCTTAGTTTTTAAGTTTAGTATCCCTATTTTCAGGGTAACATCTCTAAGGAATATGGTCAAAAGGCCCTATTTTGCTGGCTAAACCATACCCCACTCCCGTAAACTATCGTGGGGACCCCCTATAGGATTTAGGATAAGTTCAGCTAGTCAAATTAAGGATAATAAGATAATATAATTGAAAATACGCGCCCGTAGCTCAGTCGGATAGAGCGCCTGACTTCGAATCAGTAGGTCGCAGGTTCGAATCCTGCCGGGCGCGCCATACTACGCTCCTCTTTCGCTAAAAGCTTCAGAGGACTTTTTTCTGTACAAAAAAAGCGAGGCTACGTATGGCATGGCCAGTTTCTTAAATGAATTGATATAAATTAAAGATACATAATTTTGGCGGGCCTGTTCTTCGTAGCCCGCTAGGGCGAAGTAGAATCAGTTCTCTCAAATGATTGATATAAATTATAAAAGAAGCATTAAAAAGCTTCTTTTTTTGTTTTTCAACCCATTCTTGTTTTTCAGTTTGGAGATTTAGTATCATGATAACAGATAGTATATTGAGTAGTATATTTGATAAAGGATTTTCAGATATGAAAAATATAATACATGGGATAAAAAATAACCGATTGTTGCATTTCATTATATTCTTTGTAGCTTTTTGTTCAATAAATATTTTCTCTATGCGTATGACTGAAAAAGAAAAAGCTTCAGCAAAAAGATGGCTAGGGATAGCACAGAAAGAAGAAGCAATAAGAAAAAAAAGAGATTTGTTAATATTTTTAGATGATTCAGAAAAAGGAGAAAAATTTGGATTTACAGGAAGTCATTTAGTAACAGCCATTGGACAAAAGGTTAGTCCAATAATAGTATCAACTTATACTTTGAATCATATAACAAATGAGGAAACTCGATATTATTTTGTTAGTGGTTTTTTTCAATCAAGCGAATGGATTGTAAAAAAAATTAATAATTCATTAAACCTTTTAATTCCAATAAATTATCTGAAAACTTTAAAGATTGATGCAGACAAAGTAAAAATATTTGATGGCACTATAGGAATAGATGTGGTATCTGATATTGAGTTGCAATTAGGGCTTAAAGTGAATCATATGGAAAACATAGAATATCAGTTAATGAATCGTTTTACTTATCACATAACACAAGTTTCACAATTTTTGGGTTATTCTTATACATTACCGCAGCAACCAAAATTAGAGTTTGCAGATTATTTGATAGACTCCTTAGATAATATTTTTTGTAAAAGATTGGATTATCAAGGTAGAAGTATAAGTGTTCCTGAATGGCTTATATATCTAGCAGGTCATGGATTTTTACTTCATTCAATTGCGCATATTAGTCTTGATGGTTTTAAAAAACTATTATATTTTTTAGATACTAAAATTAATACTAAGCTATTAGTGATTTCTTCTTGTTATGCAGCGGGAATAAATGTGAACAAGGTTTATGGAGAAATGGAATTAGGGACACAAGAATATTATTCATATCCCATAATTATTCAGGCTCTTAATGATACACTGGCAGTAGTAACTGATCCTAATATTACTGTAGAAGGTTTTTTTTATAAACATATTCATTTAAAAACACATATTGATTTTATTAATTTTTTTAAAAAAGCAAAAGAGTTAGAAGGTAATTATGGTGAGATTATAAAACCCGTATTGACTAGATCCATACAAAATGTGCCTCAAATAAAATTGCCGAGTATGGAATGGTTTTCGGTAATAGATATAGATAAAAGTTTTGTTTCAATAGGTTCTAAGTTAGTCAAAGCAAGAGATTCTCAAAAACCACTGGATATCATTTCTTTTTTTAAAAAAGATCCAATAGCTATTTTATTATATACCGATAATATTCCTTTTGAGCTTGTAGTTAATTCTTCACAGGTAAAGTTTATAATTTCCATGGTATCACCACAATTAATAGAAGAAAAAAAAGAAATAAAAGAGGTTTATATAAGAATAAAACAGATATTATCAACTCAAAGTTTTTCTGACATATTAAGTTGGTTTGGACCTGTCAGGAATGGTATTGGTTTTAATGTTTTTTGTATTGATGAACTCAATGATAAGAAAGATATTATTATTCTGCGTACAGGTGATGGTGCAATGAGAGTGTATTATACAGATCAAGACAATAATGCCTTTACCACAAAATTATGGGGAACAGAAAAAGAGATAATATTTGAAAAACTTGATAAAGACTCCGAATTTGATAAATACTATCAAGATTTCATTCGCGAACGAGATAAATATTCAGAGCTTTCTAAAGAAAAAGAAAAACAAGAAATTAGTGCTGAACAAGTTAAAGAAATAGAAGATGTGCAGCAAAAAAAGATAGAAACGCAAAAAAAACTGAAAGAAGCATATACTGTTTCCGAACCTGAGGTTGATTAATAAGAAGGAAAAGCAAGAAGTATTATTTGGGTTTTACACCATTCCAAATATTAAAGTATCGCGACACATTCGCGACATATAAAATGCACAATTTATGCAAAAGTACGATCCAATCGGTATTATTTCGCGACACATTCGCGACACATTCGCGACACATTCGCGACAATTGAGTAATTTTTTAAGGTTAATTTTTTGAATAGCATAAGGAAATAAAATATGATATCTGTTTATAAAAAGAATATTGTCATAATGGTAATGCTACTCTTTGGAGCAAACGCCTACTCTTCTGAATACAATATCAAATCTGTTGCAAAATCATGGTTGCCAACTCCAGTATATACTGCATTGAAAAAATTGGTTTTTTATCAACCAAAATATGTAAAACTTCAAAAGCAGTATGAAAAAGAAAAATATAAAACAGTCATCGAAGATCCAGAGCAATCTGCTGCAGCATTGCGCACTGCAATACAAAATAATACCGCTCTTAATCAAGATCTCAAAAATAATCCTCATCAATTCCTTCTTGGTGCATCATCATCGTCATATCAAATTGAAGGTGGTTTAGATGATGGTAATGCAACAGCACAATTTAACAAACAAAGAGGCTTGCCAATGGCAGGCGATGCTATTGATTTTTGGAATCGTTATAAGACAGATATCCCAGAAATGAAAGAAAAGCTTAATATTAATAGTTTTCGTCTTACTGTTGAATGGGGAAGAGTGCAACCAACAGCAGATACATGGGATGAAGATGCTATTGCAAGATATGTTGATATTATGAAATTGTTGAAGGCGCATGATATAGAACCAATCATAGAATTTAATCATTACACTATACCGCTTTGGTTTGCGCAGTTGAAAGGCTTTGAAAAAATCGAAAATAATCGAGATTTTGTAAAATTTTCAGAAAAAGTGTACGAAGCATTGCATGAACATGTTACGTATTGGTCAACCTTTTGTGCAATTGAAGGGTATGCATTCAAAAGTTACTATCAAGCAGATAATGCACCTGGAGAAAGAGATCTTCAAAAAACTATGGAAGTGATGGCTAATATGCTTGAGGCCCATGTTGATGTATATCGGGCGATCAAAGCTCTTTATACTGCAAAATCTGCAATCAACAAAAATATTCCAAATCCACAAATTGGTATTCAAAAAAATATTGTGCCTTTAGATGCGATTAATAAAACATGGAAACATACGGTGAATTGGCCTGTATCAAAACTATTTACCATGATGGGTGAAGCTGCTCAAAATAAAGGTTTTTTTAACTTTTTTAATACCGGGTCATTTTATGTATGGCTTCCTACAAAAGCATATGTAAAAACAAAATATAACCCTCATGCAAAAGATTCTCTTGATTGGATTGGGGTTAATATTTATTCAAATATGTATATGTTGTGGAGTCAACGCCAAGAAGAAACAGTTACTGATCGGCAAACAGCCAACGTCAATTATAGAGATTATCCTGAAGGGATTTACCGCGCAGTTGAAACGATACATAAAAATATTGCACAACCATTAAACGTTCCGATTATTGTGATTGAAAATGGAATTGCAACAGATAATACTGATGCAGGGAATGCAAAAAGAACTCGCTTCTTCCAAAGAACTCTCTTTACCATTCGCAAGTTACTTGAAGAAAATTACAATATTATTGGATACACACCGTGGGCAGCGCATGATAATTATGAATGGCCAAGCGTAGAACAACAGGATCCTTGGAATTCACGACGTTACGGATTTTTTTATGTAGATTTTGATAAAAATTCAAAAGATTATTTACAACGTACTTTAAAAACTGGTGCTTATTATTATCGAGATTTTTTAAAATCATTTTTTGAATAAAAAAATAGCGCAATTACGTATTTCCATGGGATACCCAGTTAGAGATAGCGAATGTTAGTTTTGTACCTAAAACAGTTTGCAATGGTCCATCTACAGGAAATGCACGATAGGGTGAAAAATAATCTTTAAGAGTGTCTGCGCCATCAAGTATATAATCTGCGCAGTAATTACCGAGCATTGCTGCAATGGGTAATCCGGCAGCAGCGCCGATATAATATATAGATTTCATTCTTTTATCTGGTCCAGCGAGTGGAGCGATATCTTTACTTACTCCAATAAGTCCCGGCCACATGTGTTCAAATTGAATCTCAAGGTCTGGAAATGTGTGTTTGATATAATTGGTTAATTTTTTATACATGAACGGACTATAATGTGATGCATGTTTATTATAAACATTTAATACTGAGCCACCGCCAATGAGTAATCTATCACCAGTTGTGCGATAAAAATTGTAAATCAGTTCCGTATCCCACACCATTAATCTGTTTTGTGGAAATATTTTTTGAATCATATTAGGTGTCAGAACTTCAGAAATTAATAGAAAATTTTGAACATGATACATTTCTTTGGTAAGCAGGCCCAATGTAGGAGTAAAACGATCAGTGCACACAATAATATGCTGTGCTTTTACGGTTGCATGCAATGTTGTAACAACATGTTCTTGCACATTTAAAGCTGGTGTTTCTTCATAAATTTCTACACCGAGTTCAAGAAGAACTTTTTTCATTGCTTGGCAATATTTATACGCACTTATTCCAAAAGTATTTGGGTATGTTACGCCGCCATAATATTTTTTTGTACCTAAAACGTGTGGGATATCTTCTTTTTTAATAAAACTGGTTGCATAACCAAATCGAGCTAAATTTTCAGCTTCTTGCATGATATTTGCTACATCTTTTGCAGAACTTGCCACTTCTAAAGAATCCTGTTCAGTGTAATCACAATCAAATTGGTACTGTTTAATATTACGTCGTATATATTCCATGCCATATTTTTGAATTAAGCCCCAAATTGCTTGAGCTCCTTCAGTTCCATATTGATCAATAAATTCTGAAAGACTCATTTCACCATTCGGTTCAATAAAACCGGAACTTTTTCCACTTGCTCCTGCACCACAATAATATGCTTCAAGTAAAATAACTTTTTTACCTCTTTGTGCAAACGCATGAGCAGCAGAGAGGCCTGCCATGCCGCCACCAAGAACAACAATTTCAGTTTCTTTATTGGTGTGTAAAGGAAGAGTATCTGCTTTTTGCAGATACCAAAAAGTTTGATCTTGAGGATATATTGTTTTTTTCATAGCAAATTGTTTTTTCGCTTGTCATATTTTTTTATAATTGACCAGATACATACTTATTTCAAACTAACCTATTACAGTAAGGTAGATCATGAAATCTCAAAAAATTATCTCATTAAATCCGAGCAAAAACTATGAAGTGATTGGAGAAGTTTATGCTTCAACACATGATGAAATTAATGAAAAAGTTGCTCATGCTCGCAAAGCACAACCAGCATGGTCACGGCTTACTGTTGGTGAAAGGATTACATTTTTAAAAAAAGTCAGTCAAGGATTTACCGCAAGAAGAAATGATATACGGTCTATCATGGCGCAGGAAATGGGTATGCCTGTTGGAGTAAGTGATAAAATAGAAATAGATATGGCTTTGCGGTATATGCAGGGATACTTGGATTATGCTGAACAATGGCTTGCGCCTGAAATCACATATGAAGATGAAAAAGAAATTCACACACTTTTTTTTGAAGCACGAGGAGTAGCTGGACTCAGTATTCCTTGGAACTATCCGTTTTCTATTTTTGTTTGGGGAGTCATACAAAATTTAATTGTTGGAAACACTGTTGTTGCTAAACATTCAGAAGAATGTCCACTTTTGGCACAACTTTTAGAAGAGATCATGCTATCAGCTGATCTTCCAGAAGGTGTTTTTAATATGATCTACGGTGAGGGCAGTGATGTTGGTGAATATTTGATGAAAAGTTCGATTGATCTTATTTGGTTTACTGGAAGCACTGGTGTTGGAAGACATTTAAATCAAATTGCCGCACCAAAATTAATTCCTGCAATTTTAGAACTTGGTGGTTCGGCTGCAGGAATTGTTTTTGAAGATGCTGATATACCAATGGCTATTGAATCAATTTATTTTAACCGTTTCATGAATAGTGGCCAAACATGTGATGCTCTTAAGCGTCTTATGGTACAACGCACTATTTTTGATGACGTAGTGCAAAAATTAAAAGATGTAATACTCGCTAAAAAAGTTGGCCCTGCGGAAGATCCATCAACTGATATTGGGCCTCTTGTTGCTGAGCGTCAAGTCGTTGGCATTGAACAGCAAGTTGCTGATGCAATACAAAAAGGTGCGCAGATTATTATCGGTGGAAAACGCCCATCACATCTGCAAGGCGCTTATTATGAACCAACTCTTTTGACCAATATTACATTTGATATGGCGGTATGGAAGGAAGAAGTTTTTGGACCAGTGTTGCCTATTGTTCCTTTTGATTCTGAAGATGAAACGATACAACTTGCTAATGATTCTGAATATGGTTTAAGTGGTTATATATACACACAAGATAAAGCGCGTGCATTACGAGTTAGCAGGCAATTGCAAACCGGTAATGTGAGTATTAATGCAGCAAATTATGTGATTCCACAAGATCCATTTGGTGGATGTAAAAATTCAGGACTTGGTCGTGAACATGGAAAACATGGCTTGCAGGAATTATGTTCGCTTAAAGTTGTAGCGTTAAAAAAATAAGAAAAAAGCGTTATACTAAGCTCTATGAGTAGGGCGCCCGTAGCTCAGTAGGATAGAGCGATAGATTCCTAATCTGTAGGCCACAGGTTCAAATCCTGTCGGGCGCACCAGCTTTCGCCAAGGCTTCAGCTGGCACGGCCATCTTTTTTAAATGAATTTATTAAATATTTTTCAAACATCCCTTGTATATTCTTTCTCAATGATCAGTTATACTACAATTCAAAAAAATGCTTATCTGTTAAAATTTATCATGTAGAAAGTATGTATGAAGAGGCTAATTTTTTTAAATTGCTTATTATTTTCTGTTCTTTTTTATGCGTCTCATAGTACCCGTGACGAAAATAGAGTTGTTGAGCGAAAAATTGTATCGTCATGGGAGCCTTTATTTCCAAATCCATATCGACCACAAGAAGGTTTTTCCGGTAGCACACTGATACGAACACCTTTTGGATATAAGCCAATTAAAAAACTGAGTCAGGATGACATTGTTATTGGTTGCAATGGAAAAGAAAAAAGAATTGTTGCTATTACAAAACATCATGTTAATCGGTATGTAAAACTGATTATAAATGATACGACTATGTATACAGGATATGATCAACGTTATTGTAGGCTTTCTACATATATGGGTGTCGCAGCACACAAGATCAAACCGGGAGATATGTTGCTTAATGATGCTCATGAAGGTTGTTTGGTAACCTATGTAGAATTAAGTAATGAAAACAAATTATTGTATTACCTCACCGTTGAAGATCATATTTTTTGTATAGCTCCATGTGATGTATATGTACATAACGCTGAACCACTAGTTCTTGGTCTTTCCAGTATGTGTTTAGGCAGTATAATAATTATTAATCCTATTACAGCTACGATTGGCGCTACTATTGCTCTTTCTACTATTGCACATAAAGTTTATCAGGCATATATACAACAATCTTCTGGTAACACATTATCAACTTCATTACCCACTGATGTAATGCTTGCAGAACGTTCTTATTATATTGAAAGATCAATGGCTCTACAGGCGATACAACAAGAACTTCTGTATATTAAAAATGGCTTGGAAAATATGAAAGTTTTTTGTAGCGCTAGCTCAGCGAGCTTTACGTATCGATTTTTAAAACAAACTGTTCCCACACATATTCGTCAACAAAATCAGCTTTTACAAATTTCTACTACGCGTGAAATGCAGCTATCTGATAATCAAAAAGAGAATCTCAGAACGTTGCGAGAGGTTGAGCTGAAGCATATTGAACAAGAAATTGTTACTCTTCAGACTGTTCTTGCTTTTCATATTAATGAGCTTATAGAACAGATATATGTTGCTGATAATGAGTATAAAGGTGCTGAAGGGGAAATAAATTTTGTTGCGAATTTATGGAATAGCAACCGTGATAAAATGACTGATTCTATAGCATTTCAATCATATAAAGTGGATTTACTTGAAGACTGTTTACTGAAAAACCTTGATCAAAAAGTTAATGAACTCAAGATAGTTGCTCAGTATTATCATAGTTGTATAAAGTCTACATGTCTCAAACAAAGTACAAATATCTTTGATCTTTTAGAAAAAATGAATTCTGTAATTATTGAGTTTGATCAGAAGATTGCGCAAGGAAAGGGTCGTGTCGTTCGCAATATTTCCACGGTGGAACAGTATTTTGAGCGTCATGGAATTTTCATAGGGTATGCAAAGAATGAGATAAACACTCATTTGCAAAAAAGTCGAGATGGGCGCAATGCTCAAGCTATTGCTGAAGCTCAAAATAAATTGGCAAGTATCGTTGTCGCTGGTAGTCCTCAAAATAATAATAAAAATAATGATAATGATAAGAATGAACATCCATTTGGCAAATATAAGGACGCCCCATATCATACACGTTTTGGTAATTCTATTAAGAGTAAGGCTCCTTCAAATGGGCAGCGTGCATTAGATCACTCTATTCTTATTGGAGAAAACAGTTCACGAAGAATAGGGATAAGTGATGGGGAATTTGTAGTTTTAGATCAAACATCACCAGGGCTATTTCATGGTCATGTGAGGAGTTGGGCTGATTTAACTGATCAAATGAAAAGCGCGTTAGTCAATTCTAATTTAACTAGCTTAAAAGGTAAGATTAAATGAAATCATTAATTACTTTTCAGATTTCAGAATCACAGAGCATACGTATAGTAATCGATGAACAAAATAAAACAAATATATATGGGTATAAGGTTGAAAGACTACATGTATTTGATGAAGTTGAAGTAGAATATGTGTGTGATAACCAAGTGATTGTTCTAGCAAGAGATACTGTACAACATATAGTGACTGTTTTTTTTCATATTTTGAAGAAATCACTCGAAAATAAGTTGCAGCTGGATACGTCTCTTGCTATTGAAAAAGTGGGATATTTTTTTAGTCAAAAGATGTATTTGAGTGTTAATGAGTCAGAAGAGAAAGATGATATTTTTTCTAAATATTGGGTATGGTCTTCACCAGATAACATACAGACATGGTTATACAACGTAGATGGTAAAATATATTTGGAAATAAGCCAAACCTATCCATGGCTATTTTCAGATCCAGATGAAGATGAATCATACGTTTCTTTTGATGACTATATGAAGAACTATAAACCAATAGCGATAGTTGAATTGCAAGAGATGCTTGTTCAAATATGGATAAATCAATGTCATGCTATATTACAAAGCATAGAGATAGTATAATTTAGAAGTTTATTTATTAGTTTCTTGTAAGACGATCTGTATGTTTCTCCTTGATGCATAACTTTCTTGTGGATCCGCATCAAATTCTAACATTTTCTTATGTAAGATGGGCAGAGCGATACTCAATTCTTGTTGTACAATACGTACGGTTTGTTCGTCGACGGCGCAATAATAGGGAGGTTTGCAAATATCTTTATTTTTTTGCATAAAGTCACCTTCTTCATCAAGAGCGATTGCAGGTGTTTTCCAGTATTGTCCAAGAAAGTGAACGTGATAATTACCCTTGTTGTAAACTAATACAAATGCTACGCGCATGGTTGGTTGGTACAGATGATTATCTAAATGAGGAATTGCGATAGGGTCAGAACTGACAAATTCTTCAACGATAAAGCTATCAAAAGAATCTTTTTTCCAAGCAGTATACGAAGGGTTTGTGCTATCAGCTAATGGGCCTTGTTGCGTGATAATATAATATAAAACATCATCTAAATTTTCTTTTTGGGTAATAATTACTCCCTTTCCCATAAATTCACCGCGTGGTTTTATCACAAAAGTATCACATTGAAGATCATGTGCAATCTGTGCAGCAAGTTCTTTGGTGTAATTTTTTTTATAATGGCCCCATTTTGGTTTAAAGCTGGAAAGCAGTTCATCTTGTGCGAACAATTGCGTCATCTGATATTTATCAATCCAGAAGGGAAAACTTGATTTATCAATTATAATTATTCCAGGAAGTCGTGTTTCAAAATCATGAATTGCGCAAAATTGTGACCAATTAACGTATAAAAATCCCTGATAAGAAGAAAGATCATATATATTAGAAACTGGTTGTTTTGCTTGTTTGGTAAAGTAAGAATCAGAAAAAAGGGCGATAATGTTTTTTGGATTTTGCCAAGAAGGTGAACTGGCTAAAGTAGAAACTAAATTTTTATCCGCTATGCTATCGCCGACAATCCATCCATGTTGATTGTAAAGAGAAAGTGCAGCAAGTAACTCTTTATGGATGGATTCTTCTTGTGGATTTTGAAATGAATTTCCATTGAACACAGAAAGGCATGCTTGTTGAATTTCGCAGATTTTTATGCCTTGTTTTGCGTTATATTTTAAATCCGCAACCATACAACAGACATCAACGGGATACCTTTCTATTGCATACATAGAATAGACTATGCATACACATAATACCCTGACAACTTTGATCATTTTAATCCAGTTGTATGACATTAATTACTGGATTGATTACGGATATAGCACTACCAGAGCTGTTATTTAAGGCAACATTTATGATAATCGGTGCATTATTGACGGTGATCATTTGGAGTACGTTAAATGTTGATATAAGAGCTTCTCCTAAGTCTGTTGGTTGATAGGTTTCATATTCTGCTAGTGGAAATGGTTGTACTTCGAAAGTAGTTTCACTGGTTTCAAGTAAGCCGACGCTATACACAAGAGTTGCTAATCCACCTACTTGATATTCTACGATTCCAGAAGCACTGATTAAGTAAGTTCCATTAATAGATATTGTTATGTTAGAACCGCTCACTGAAATATTAGAACCGTTGCTTGTATTTTCTGTATTGAAACTTATATGTGTTTGTCCAGGGTCAGCAATTATGAATCCTGTTGAAAAATAAGAAGAAAAATCATTATTTATTGCTCCAGTGGCACCAGTATTGCCAGTTGCGCCAGTTAATCCAGTGGCACCTGTAGAACCAGTTGTTCCTGTTATACCAGTTGAACCTGTAGATCCCGCCGCTCCAGCAGCACCCGTATTTCCAGTACTTCCAGTTGAACCAGTTGCGCCTGTATTGCCAGAACCAGAGATACCTGTAGCGCCAGTAGATCCTGTAGCACCAGTTGCACCAGTCATTCCTGTGTTACCAGTTATTCCAGCAGCTCCTGTTGCGCCAGTTTCTCCTGTGTGGCCCCTATGCCCACGATGACCATGGTATCCACGAGGACCACGAAGTACTTTAATTGTGTTTGATGTATGACAATGTAACGATAAAAATAATAGAAAAGAAAAAAAGCTTATAAAACGTTGTATATTCATAAAATCCCTTTTGTTATAAGATATTGTTTCTTTTCATAACAAAAATAAAGATCGCTGCGCAACACATTGCGTGGCTTTTGTATGTATCACATTTATTTTTTTGACACTTTGTCGTTATGCTAATAAAATAAGTGTTATATAAACACATTTTTTATTTTCGGGAGAATTTATACATGATGAATTTTAATAAAGTATTAATGAGCGTTATTGTTGCAACAACAGTTGTTGTAAAAGCAGAAGAATTTAATTTGGGTGCACAATTTGAAGCGAGTAAAAAACAAGTTAATGCATTGATTTCTAAAGTTGATATAAAAGATATACAAGAAAAAGTTGCTGCAGTAGGTGTTGTAATAGAAAAAAAAGCGCAAAGTTTTTTTACCACAAATCCAGTATTAAGCGCAGTTCTTGGTGCATATTTTATTGGTAAAGGGCGTGTGTATTACACAATGGCTAATAATGCAGCAAAATATATACATAATCGTAACTATCCGATGTTAACATTATCTAAAGAGTTAGCATGTCAAATTGAACATGGAACAGAACAAGCTAAAAATGCGTTTATTCGTTCTTTTAAAAAAGCAGGAAAAATAAATACAGTTTTCGGATTAGGATTTTCAGGCGGGTGTGTGTTATATAACCACATTAAAAAAAATGAAAATTCTGTTGTTGAAGATAAACCAAATGCTTTGTCAACAGAGAAAAAAGAACTTTTAGGATAAATATATTTTTTTGAGTGATATAAGGGTGATACCAATTGCGGTATCACCTTTTTTTATTTCATAACACTTGCCATTGAAAAAAGTTGAAGATTAGCAAATGTTGCGCGTACTTTTCCTTGTTTATCTTTTAATTTAATAACTGATTTATTCAGATACGCATCAGTTAGATCTTGATATGTTTCTATTCCATCAAATATTTGGCTGAGTGGAATTTCATGGAGCTTTCCATAGCCATGGGCATATGAGCGAGCTTCAATAAGTAAGTTTTTGGTGGTATCAGAAACTGCCATCACATGTCCTTTAATTAAAATAAGGTCACCAGGTGATACGACCATATCTTTTTCAAGGGGCTGCAGGCATTGGGCAATGGTCGTTGTGTTTTTACAAAAATAAGGAATCCCGCAAATTTGTGTTGCGCGAGCAATAACGCCAGAGCAGTCAAAGCCGCTTTTTGTGCAATGGGTATCATTTTCATATTCATATGCTGAGTAGTCACCATTAGTTGTTGTGTGCATAACCTCTTTAAAATTGCCCTGTGTGGTGTGTGCAAAACTTGTGCCACCCCAAGTGTAGGGAATGCAGCCATGTTTTGTGTGAGCCCATTTTTTAAGCAAATGGACATAGTCTGTAATACGTTCAGGGGATGATTTTTGATCATTGATCATCATACATTTATAAACAGGTATTTTTATGTTGAATTCTTGATGTGTCTGATAATTGATAGCAAAAACTTCGATAGTATTCTTTTTTTTAGTGATTGTTGGTGTGCGCATAAAACGTGTTCCTACTGAAAAAGTTTTTTGTAAAGTTGGATCATAATGTGGTTCTATAAGTGTTATAATATCTGGAATGTAAAGTGATTGTTGATTGTTGTTGGAAAAATCTATCGGTTCTGGAAGGTGATTGGTCGGAATATTGCATTGGGTAAGTTCTTCAAGCGGAGTAATATTTGTTTTTAATACCCAGTAGTATGATTGTGGGGTTGAAGATGATGGCGTGAGGTAATATGTTTGGGGGATGCGAATGTACGCTTCATCTTCAGTTGTTTTGATTACTTCAACGATATCGTTATATAAAGCTTGATGTAATCGTGGACATGAATAGGTAGAATTTGTTTTGCCGCCACACAGTGCTATTGAATTATATGCTGTTTGTGGAGATTGATCAGGGCGCATGGATGTGATTTGTTGTCCTACTAAATCTGCTATGGGTACATTGATGACTGCTTTTTGCGGACGTTCTGCCGAAATTGTAATACATGTGTATGTCAAAATATGAAAAAGAATGAATTGTATGGATTTCATCAGTTTTCCCCCTTATTTTGCGTTATTTTCCCCCAATTTTCATTTCATTCCAATCGGGGTCCCCATCGAAAAAAACTGAAGATGGGGTTGAAACGATAATTATGTCACCCACATTGTGAGTTTATTTAAATAACGCTATTTTTAGCTACGGTTTGCTGAAAAATTATTTTTTTAATAATTCAAATTAATAGTTATTTTTTGTGCTTTATAACATCTTATTGACTATTTGATAATTCAACTGTTATTCTGAAACCAGAACAATAAATCTTTTTTGGTAAAAAATAGGGGGTTACGATGAGTAAAATAATAGAGCATTTTTTAGTACCGTTGTTTGTGATCGTGAGTATGTTGTATGCATTTAATTCATTCAGTGGCGATGGTCCTGTAAGATTACATAAAGTGTATCACCATACAACACAAAGTCCTGTGCATCTTGAGCGAGCAAATCTTTCTTGTTATTTTTCCGGTGATGTGCAGATGCAAGAGATGAAACATACAAAACAGTGTAATGCTCAATCATGTGCTTTTTTTTTTCCAAAAGCAATTATTAATAGTGATGAATGTCAAGCTATGATACAGAACTTACGCGACTATAATGATAGTTATACAATAACTATTGAGGAAATAACTGCGCCAGCAAAAGGAATTTTAGTTGTTTTTAATTTTGATAATGCAAAATTTGCTTTGAGTTATGAACAGTTTGATTCTATTAGTTTGCAAAAGGGTGTTGTATTCCGGTTATACAATAAAGAGTTATTGAAAAAGCTTGAACAGAGAAATAATCAACCTGTTTTACGTACATTATGGCATCCTAAGTGCATAGCAATTGATCCGGGACATGGAGGCCTTGATTGTGGTGCAACAGGGCATGGCGGTATTCAGGAGAAAGATATTTGTTTAGCAATTGGTACAAAAGTTGGAAATTTGTTGGAACAACATGGCTTTTCGGTAGTCATGACACGGAAAAGTGATGCTACTGTTGGGTTAGATGAACGTACAGCATATGCAAATAATAATCATGCGGATTTGTTTGTTTCTATTCATGCCAATTGGGCACCAAATCAACGAGCAGTAGGGGTTGAAACATTTTGTTTAAAGCCTTCGTTGTTACAACGGAGATTCTCGCAACTATCAGATGCGCAGCAGAATGTGTGTGTTAATGCGCAGCAGCAACGTGCTGATTATTCATGTGCACTTGCACAAGCGGTGCAGCGTCATGTGTGCGATGCTGTTGCACCATTTCATAACGAATTAATTGATCGTAAAGTTAAGCATTCTGTGTCACAAGTATTGTTGGGCACTCAGGCGCCAGCAATACTTGTTGAGGTTGGGTTTGTTTCACATCCAAAAGAAGTTCTGTTATTGAATAACGCTGAATATCAAAATAGTGTTGCCCGTGGTATTTGTGACGGTATCCTATCTGTTGTTACCTTTTAAATACTTATTGTTATTGCTGTTGGAGCAGTTGGATTTGTTACTTGAGTAGTGGTGGTTGTTTGCGCAGATGTTGTTTGGGAATTTTGTAAAATGGTCATGAAGATATTTAATAAAGTTGTAATTATTTGTTGTTGTTCAGCAGGAGGAAGACTGTTAAAGGTGGTTACAAGCACATTTTCAATTTCATCTGCATGATCAATGATGGTGAGTAATGCTGCTGCAATGACTCTATTTTTAAGTTGTGGTGTGGATTCTTTTGCACAAAGAGGTAATCCAATGATGCTGCTTGCAAGTAAGAATGATAACCTTTTTGAACGATTCATGAAACATCCCTTTTTTTAAACAAAAATATTTTTTCTTCTTTTTAGTAACCTATCTCATTAAGGTAATAAATCAAGTTAAGATTTTTACTAATTTGTTGTTGCTTACTTAGAGAGCTGGTACTATACTTTAACCAACCCTTTTTTGGGGTTATTTTTTTATGAAGTAATATGTTTTTAGGTGGGATATATCGTTGTGATGCGATTTATTTGGGAAGATTTTTTAAAAATTGCGAAAGAAGAGCTTGGCAGCCGTGTTGTAGAAACATGGTTTAAAGCTGTTTCTATCACACGGTGGGATAGCAAAGAAAAAGTTATTTATTTGCAAGCACCCAATGTCTTTGTGTGTAATTGGCTTGAAAAAAATTATCGTTCCGTTTTTCAAACTCATCTTGGACGTTTATTAAATGTTGTTGACCCAAAAGTTATTTTTTTACCAACATCATCAAAAAAAAATGAAGAGTCTCCTGAGAGTAATGAATTGCAGGTATCGGTTGTAGAAAAAAAAACACCAGAGGCAAAAATATTCCGTCCCGCGCATGTTATTCCCTATAATAACGGTCAAAAGACTCATCTCATTGGTTCCAAATTGTCAGAGCGTTCAGGCTATCTTAATAAAAAGTATGTATTTGAAACGTTTGTTGTAGGGCCAAGTAATTCACTTGCGTATGCAGCAGCATGTGCCGTTGCTCAAAAACCAGGAGATCTGTATAATCCGTTATTTTTTTATGGCGGTTCTGGATTGGGGAAAACACATTTATTGCATGCTATTGGTAATACCATTCAAGCACAGAATAAAAAAGCTGTTATTTTATATCAGACAGCAGATCGTTTTGTCAGTGAATTTATTAATGCAATTCGGTTTGACAAAATAGAACGTTTTCAAAAAAAATATCAGCAGGTTGATGTGTTATTAATTGATGATATTCAATTCATTTCTAACAAAGATACAACGCAAGAAGCGTTTTTTCATATTTTTAATTCATTGTATGATGCACGTAAGCAAATTGTATTTTCCAGTGATACGTTTCCGCAAAACATTAATGGCATAGCAGAACGGTTACGATCACGATTGGCATCTGGTATGATTGCAGATATCCATCAGCCTTGTATTGAAGTTAAAACAGCAATTTTAAAAAGAAAAGCTGAAGTAAGTGGTGAGATTTTGAGTGATGAAGTTGCTCATTTTCTTGCATCGCATGTCACTTCTAATATTAGAGAGCTTGAAGGAGCATTGATACGTGTTATTGCGTTTGCTCATTTGACAAAAGAACCGATTAGTTTGGCTTTGGTACAAAAAGTATTTTTTAATGACGAAACACCTGTAGAAAAACAAGGTATTGATTTTAAGGCAGTTATTAGAGCAGTTGCAAAGCATTTTCCCTACTCATTGGATGAATTGAGGGCAGAGAATAGAAACAAAGAGATAGCTTTGGTTCGACAGCTGACAATGTATATCATGAAAAAACACACCAATAAATCATTGCGTGAAATTGGTGCATATCTCGGGAACCGTAATCACACGACAGTCAAACATGCTATTTCCAAAATTGAGCAGCATATTCTTGAAGATGCAAAGCTGCAACGGCAGTTAAGTACTATAGAAAAAGAATTTGAACGGTAATTGTTTCCGTTCGTCCTGAGTGTTTTTCGTAGCTTTTAGCGAAGAAAAATGTATCGAAGGATTACCATTTCAACGCACAGGGACTGATGCCAAGAGTTTGCGCTTCTCGACGATCATTTTTTGTTTGTAAAAAGGCGTCTTGGAAATATTTTGCACCCAAATACAGGAACCATTCAAGGTGATTATTAAAGAATGGTTCTTCTTTTAATCCGACCATTGAAGGAAAATGTTCTGTATCAACAATGCTGATATGATAATCATTCGTTTCTTTATTCTGTTTGAGCACAAAGTTATCTGAATGAGGATCAACAAAGAGATGGAGATCCATACAAAGTTCCATGATAAGTTCACTTCGTTGCTGTGCAGTCAGCAATGGTGCATCTTCTGTGGTATCAAGTGTATCAGCAATAATTGCATACGTTCCTGGAATGAATGTGGATAGCTCTTTTTTATTACCTATGTTGTATCCATTGATATGCATCCAACGAGCTCTTTTTGGTAACCAAAACCATTTGCGAGGAGTAGTTATTTTTCCTGCCCAACGAGGGTTATCTTCTATCTGTTTTTTGACGACTTCAAGATTTTTGACGCGTGTAAGACCTGCAACATGTCGATTCATACCACCAGACATATAAAAGAAGAATTGCGTTTCAAAACCTTTGCAATAAGGGTCACTGAAGGTTTTTGGTGTTTCCATGAACAGTTTAAGCACAAAAGGATAATCTTTAAATTGTAAAACAAGCAGTCCACACGGGATTTTGTAATTAAAGTTTTTATCTTGTAACACTTTAAAATGAGTGAACTGTTTTTTTTGTTTTTTAATCTCTTTTAAAAGGTTTTCAATAAGAGCATTCAGCGTATGGCAATCATATGATTCTATTGGGTTATGAATATCATTAATGCTGGTTTTTGGAAGAAGATGGCTATAAAAGTACTCTTTGTTGAATGAGGTAAAGATAGGATATTCTGTGTAAGCCCAATTGGTATGCGTTATCACATTTTTTGAATGTTTCCATCCAATAGTGATTTTGGGCATATCCTTGTCTTTTTTTCTGAATGGGCTGCGTGCTGCCACGGGAATGAGGGTCAAAAGGGCACAAAGAATGGTTAATTTTTTCATGGGCTTAATTTTACTTATATATTTTCACACTTTATTACTACGTCACAATAACCTAAAAAAAGAGCTTTTTAAACTCTTTATTATCTATTATTTTATCATATTAGAAAATATTGTCACGGAAAAGGTGGGGTTGGAGCTTTTTTGGGTCAATTGTTTTTTTATTGGGCCCATTGGAAGGGGTTCATTGCTTATGGAAATAGGGGTTTGGTACGATGTATTCAGGCGATCTGTGGGTAGTTGCAGTTCAGGATAAGGTGGGGTATGTTGGGGGAGAGAGTAGTAGTAAAAATGGCTGAAAAAGGAGTAGTTATGAAGCCAGATATGTTGACGAACCGAAATGTCCAAATTGCCGATAATTTGCGACGATTGCCCAGAAAAATGCTACAGCTTCATGGGCTTGAAAATGTTACAGATTTTGTTTTACATGAGCTGTGTAGTAAGGACTGCTTTGATATCCCCAAGGCAGCCTATTTTGTTGAAAATCCTGCATTTAATTGCCTCAAGGGTATTGTAGGGGTTTCTAACCAAGAACTGCAGGGTATTGAGAATATTTGGGGCAATCCCGATCCATTTATTCAAGCCATTACCCAGTCTTTGTTTCATCAGAAAGTCAGATCTTTTCATTATGAGAGTCATAAAAATCGTGGTCATTCGCCCGAAGAAATGTCAAAAATAATTGCTCAAGAATTAGGTTTTGGCAATTATAGTTTTTATGCCTGGGATATGAAACATGATAATCATGGATTATTGGTATGTGAGAAAGATGGGCAAGATCATAGCCAAGATGTTTTAGTTGATGGGTTTTCTTTATTAGGTTTTTGCCCCATTTATTAAAACATTATGTTTCTTCAAAAGGAATTAATCCTGGTAATAGTTTATTATTCAGATATGCAAGTGCAGCACCTCCACCGGTCGAAAGATGAGTGATATTTTGGTAATGTTCGGTGCGTAATGCAATATCAACAGAATCTCCACCAGCAATGATTGTTTTTGCAGATGATTGTGCCATTGCTTCAATAATATCTTGTGTGCTTTGTTGCGTGGTAGGATATTCAGAGAAACCCATTGCACAATTTAAAAATACTGTTTTTGCATGATTAATTTCTTTTGAAATAAGTTCAACTGTTTGTGGTCCTACGGAAATGCCGATTGCGTTATCAGGAAAATTATCTGCAGAGATGATAGAGAGGGATGAATTAATTGTATTGTAGCCCGCTTGGTAATCAACAGGAAAAAGATATGATACGTTAGCAAATTCAGCTTCAAGTATAATCTTTTTGCAAGTGTCGAGTATTGTATCATCAACGAGTGATTTTCCTACAGGTTTTCCGAGTGCTTTGAGAAATGAAAAACAGATGGCAGGGTATAAAGCAACAGTATCAACTTTGTGTAATAAACTGGAAACAAGAGGAATTTTATCTTTAACTTTTCCACCACCAAGAATGGCAAGAAATGGGTGTGCTGGGTTTTCGGTGAGAGTATCGAATGCTTGTAATTCTTTCTCCATTAATAAACCAATGCTCCTTCTATGTTCAGAAAATTCATAGGGTAACAATGTTGTAGAGCATCCATGTTCGTGAATTGTTCCAAATGCATCATTGATGTAATACTGTGCAGTACGAGCAAGTTCTTTTGCAAACACAATATCTCCGTTTTGTTCTCCAGGGAAAAAACGGAGATTTTCAAGTAATAAAATGTGTTGAGGAACTATTTCCATCATAGCAATGGTGTTGATATCTTGAACAAATTGAATTGTGTATCCCTGTTGTTTAAACCATGGCACAAGCAGTTGTGTAGAAAGTTCCGGTTCTTGTCCACTTGGTCGGCCAATATGGGTAGCTAAAACAATGCTCCCTTGTTTTTTAAGAATATAATCGATTGTTGGCAATATACTGGTGAGACGAAAATCATTACGAATTTTGCCATCTGAAAGTGGAACATTAAGATCAGCACGTACAAAAACTCTTTTGTTACGCAAGTTCCATGATGAAAATATTGGATTAATCATGATTATCCTTCAAATCGTAAAACCCGGGAAACATTGATTGTAGCAATTCGTTGTATTGGTAACCATGTTGCAAAGAATGTAAACAATATAACAACACAAAAAACGGCACATATAATTTCTACGGTCATAGCGACGGGTAATTGTGTAACATAATATGTATCTGGCAATGCAATAAAAGGGTACTTTTCTAAAAACCAGCTTGCGATAACTGCAGTCAGTAAACCACATCCAGAGGCAATGCAACTGATTGTCATTCCAATAATAAAAAAAATGGAACTGATTGATGCATGTGACATTCCCATTGCTTTGAGTATGGCGATATCAGGACGTTTTTGCGTGATCTGCATATACAAGAGAGAAATAATGTTCATGCTTGCAACAAGAAGTATGAGTGCAAGAATTAAAAATGAAACATATTTTTCTAATTTTAATGTTGCCACCAGTGATGGGTACAAATCTTTCCAAGAATACACATCAAGTCCAAGACGTTTATGAAGTTTTTCTATTAGTTTTTTTTCATCGATATGTGGAGTAATTGTAACGTTAATTTGATCAACATCAATATTGGGATACAGTTTTTCTAAAAAATCGAGTGAACAGTAGACAACTCCGTTATCAAATTCATCAATGCCAGTATCAAAAACACCGCTGATAATAGCTTTTTGAGCATCAAACGTAACTTTTTTACCATGTATGTGATTATCACGAAGAAAAAGAAGTTCTATGTCATCACCGATGGCGATATTGTTATATTCTGCAAGTTTTTTACCAATAATAATGTGATTGCTGTTAAACAGTTGTGAAAATGATGTTGCAGGTAATTGTGCGACTATTTTGTGTGATAATGAACTTGTGTGTTGTTCCATCTCTGGATCAATACCTTTTATCATTGCAACGAGTGGTGTATCTTCTTGTGATTGATTATTGCTGTGCAACAATACATAATGGGTGGCCATGGGAGAAAAGGAACGTATTTCTGGAAACTCTGCACGTAAAATTGGTGTGAGGACATTCATATTAATACCATTGCGATATGATTGAATGATAATATTGGCATGAATACCTTGCATTTTTTCATGGATAGCAACTTCAAAACCGTTCATCACTGCTGTTACCATTGCTAATGCAAATGTTCCAATAAAAATACCAAAAAAACAGATGATGGTCATTGTGGAGATGCTTTTGTGATACACATGGCTGAATAATATGCGTCGTGCTAAAAAAAATGCTGTTCTGTTCATGATTACTACTTTTGTTCTTGTAAAGAATTGTTGTTTTAATTAGTCTACTAATATTAATAGATTACAAATGAAAAGGGGAATATGAAAGCATTACTAAAAATTAACATCGTTTATATAATCACAATGCTCGTGTTATTACCAGGTTGTGGAAGGTTGATGGATTGGGGAAATCGAACATTTGAACAAACACCAACGATTAATTCACCAGTTGCATCTGCACAACAATATATCCGTTCAGTGACATCGTATGATCAACTGACAACAACTGCCCGCTTTGATGTATTATGGTTATCAGATGATGTACGTACTAATTATGCCGATTTATATGCGTTAAAATTTGCAAAAACAGATGAGCAAAAGAAAATATTTTTACGTCGACAATTAGAAGAAAATAATCACTTTATATCATTTTATGTTTTAAGTTTATATGACCAACCATTAGGCGAAACTAATAATGATTGGAATCTGTTTTTAACGATAGATGATAAAAATTATTCTCCAATTGAAGTCAAATCCGTCGAACTTGCTCCAGAATATATGTACATCTTTGGTAAAAAATATAACAGATTCAAAGTGCCATATAATGTAAAATTTGATGCCAAGGATATTGATGATAACTTCTTGATTACGCCTGAAACCAAAAAAATTACACTCCATTGCAGAACATTAAAAGTTGATGTTGCTTTTGAGTGGGACCTGTCCGCAGAAACATCAGTGAATGTGGACTTGCCCTTCGAAGCTTTAGCGAAGTAGGGGGTTGTATGAAAATTGCCATTGGCACTGATCACCGTGGTTTTTTGCATAAAGAATTCATCAAAGAACATATGCGAGCAATTGAATGGGTTGATGTTGGTACGCATAATGAAGAACGCACCGATTATCCGATATTTGCAGATAAGGTTGTGCAATTGATGTTGAACAAAACAGTGAGTGCTGGTGTGTTATTATGTGCTTCTGGCGGTGGCATGGCAATTGCCGCAAATAGATACAATCATATGTATGCGGTTGTTGCATGGAATAATGAAATCGCAAAGCAGAGTAAATTAGAAGATAATGCTAATATTTTGGTGTTACCTTCTGATTTTGTTTCTTGTGAAGATGCAGTCAATATGATTGATCTGTGGCTTGCGCAAGAATTTAAAGGTGGCAGATATGCCGAGCGCATTGCGATGATTGATAAAATACAAGAGGACTGTGTAACTTAACAGTACTTATTTCATCTGCTTGTTTAGCCATGCAAGTTGCTTCCATATCTCATCGATATTACTGAGTTTATTATAATGCTCCTCATACAACATTCCTGTATAATGATGTTCTGCTCGCATCTTTCTCATCAGAGATGCTATGTGCGGATCTCGCAAACTAGGAAAAACTTCAGCTTGTTGCTCATGAATATTAATAAGATGATGCCATTCGGGACTATTTAGCAATTGCTCTTCATTATAATCATCAGTTAAACGATATAAACAACTTTTGATAGCACCACATGTTGTGCTGTGTTGCTCTTTGATATGCTCACATTCATGCGTCAATATTGCTTCTTCTTCATCAACAGAAGTAATTTTTTTGAGTTTCGGTAATAGTGCAATAAAACCATAAAAATGAGGTTGTTCTTTGTGTATTACAAGTTGCCCTTCCTTCACACTCCAATTATGATAAGGCGCCATAGTTATTGCATCTTCGAAAACCTCTTTTTGCAACTTTTCATCATCTCTTTTATCAATAATATTAATGCTATCAGGATTGATGTTATCTCGTTTTAAGCATGTAGTAAGCATTGCAGATAATTCTGCAGGAATTGTTGTGTCATGATGAATATTTGGTTCAGGTTTATTCATGTATTCTTTGCCAAATTTTTTAAGATCATGAAGTATATCAAAACAAAAAGGTATGGTTGATTCGTCCAATTCATTTTTACGAAAAATACTATCTATTGCTTTATGTTCCTGTGAACGTAAAGCATTTTCAATTTTTGTGAATTCTGACTCAATAGATGTTATCTTTTTTTGAAATATATCTTTATTGACATAACTTGTTGTCATTGTTAGCGCAGAAGATATTTTTGATTGAATTGATTGGAAAGCATTAATTGCAGGAACAGACACATTCTTATAAATATGTCCTCTAATAGTTTCTTTATTTTTATACCATGGTAATTCTTGCCCTAGCGTAGACAATGTACATAATAAAAATAGTGTTGATATATATTTCATGCAATATCCTGTTTAAAATTAGGCAATTACTTCTTCAATAGCATCAGTTTCTGATACAGAGTTAATCTTACCTTCAGTTTTATCAATAATAAACTGCACTTCTTTATCAGTCATAATTTTCTTCTTCAGAAGTTCATCAGTAAGTGCAACCAATGCATCTTTATGATCTTTAAGAAGTTGCATCGCATCTTCATGACATTTTTTGAGTGTGTTATATGCTTGCAGTTTTAATTGCTGATTTACTTCTTTTGGCAAGCTTTCAGGGTTAAGGCCACCAAATATTAAATCAGTAATTATCTTGAATGCACGATCACGGCTGTGCGGATGACAAGTAAAGCCACGTGAATTGAGTAAAAGTTCTTCAGCTGCAAAACCAGCAATGAGCGTCATTGCTTCATTGATGATAGCGGTTTCATTTTTCACATTAATTGAATCAAATGGTTGCTTTGTTGCAAGATACCCATATTCAATTTTCTGTTGATGATCTTTTTCATCTTTTTTAGCAAGAGTATCCCATACCAATTCATCTTTAAGATCTGTCATACGTGCATGTATGGTGATTTTATCAAGTTGCTCATGTGTTTCAAGTAACGTTGTAGCAAGCGCTCTGCCTGCAAAATGTGTTGCAACAATGCGTAGCTCGTTTTCCGGAAGATCTTTTTGATTGAATGGAAGAATATGATGAATTTCTGTATCAATACTGTATTCAAGTAATTCTTGTGTTAAAGATGCACCATTGAACCATGCACGTGTCATTGCATTACGAATAATTGCTTTTAAATCCTCAAAAGATCTTTGATTTGTTCTATCTGCAAGACTTTCAATATTAAATTGTGAAAGATCAACTGCCATGGCAGAAAGCTCACGTTTAATAAATTCCATACGATATTTACGTGATGGATACTCAAAGCGGATCTCTTTACCAAAACGTCCGTTTTGTCGTAACGCTTTATCAATGTTTTGTGGATTATTTGTTGCTGCAATAACGATTACAATTTTAGATGGATCGGCGTTCATTGAACTTTGCATTGAAGTTAAAAATTCACTTAAAAGTTGGTTGTTACCAACACGGTTTAATCCAAGCAAATCGATTTCATCAATAAAAATGACTGCAGGAGCTGCGTCTTGAACTTGTTCAAGGATATCTTTGATGCCATATTTATTAACTAAGAAAGAGTCGATGTTAAAGAATTTAATGGTGTTAGCTTTACCACGTTTTGCCATGAGTAATTCTATCTCACCGCACAGACATTCAACGCTGAATGATTTACCAGTACGTGTAGGCCCTGTAAGTAACCATCCTTTTTCTGGGGTTGCTTCAATACGCATCAGTTGTTCAGGATCATCAATATATTGAATAATTTGAGAGAACGCTTCTTTGACGTTATCAAGACCAACCATATCTTTGAATGTGTACGTTGGTTTGATTTGATTTAATCCCATTTTACGATTTTTACGATATTCTCCACCGCGTAGGAAATTCCATAGATCATCACGTTTTTCAAGTATTTTTGCGTAAATACCATCTGTTGGATTATTCCATTTTTCTGAAAAGGTAGTGTATAAATATGTCCCTGCTAATGTTGCAAGAGGTACACTGCTTCCCATAAGATCATTAATCATAAGATCCAGGGTTGGAATCTTACCCATATTTGTTGAATAATTTGCTGATGCATGTGGATTACTTACTTCTCCTATAGTTTGAATGCCATATGCATTTTTTTCAGCAGGTTTACCACCCATTATTGTATTTACGCCATCAATAGCATCATTGGTGTTTTTTGAATTATTTTCATTATTTCTAAAAAAATTTCCATAACGCCATAGTAAATACAAACCAAACAGCGTAGCTCCAGTACCATAATAAGCGATTGTTGGTATATGCCATTTATTTGCAGGAGTTACGATAGTTTCATCAACTTTACGGAAAAATTTGTTGTACCATGTAAGACCAATATTTTTTACGGTGTGATGTAATGTTGCAAGTTCAGTCCTCGTTTTTTTGATGCCTTCTTTTAATGCTTCTGGTTTAAGATGAGTTCCTTTTGATCTTTTTTTATGTTTATTAGCATTCGTGACAAAATGCTTAAGATCGAATGGTTTTGCATCTTTAAAATTGTTTTTTATTTGTTCATTAAAATAAGGGATAAAGCTGTTACAAAATTCAGTGATAAGATGTGCGTATTCCAAATACATTGTTGGATCTTGGAGTTCTGCTATTTCTGACTGACTTTTTAACAATGCGTTCACCATCATTTTATTTTCTGTAATGATGGCCATGATTTTCTGCAGTTCAGTCACCGGAAGTTGTAAAGTACCTTTTCTAATTAAAAGGGCAACTTCGGTAAGAATATTTTCAATTTTTTGGAGTGAACTGAACGCTTTGGTGATAGCTTTTTCTGAAAATTCGATGATTTTCATGAATTCTGCCTTTTGGGCAGCAGTTAACGTGATTTGTTGGGTACTTTCAGTATTTGCCGTGTCCGCCGTAGCCTCGGCGAAGGAGGATTCTGATGGGGTGATTGAGCAAAATGAAAATACGCATAAAAGCAGTGAATATATCGTTTTTGTCGATTTCATGGTCTATTTCTCCTCGCTCGAGATGGTTAATGTATTCAAAAATTGTTGTAAATACATATAAATATACCATCTTTTCTGGTTTTCGTTACTTTTTTTGCTAAAAAAGGTCCTTTTTAAGCCCTTTTTGTTTAAAAATATGCAGTAATTGATGATGCTTTTATTATATCTTATTAAAAATGTTGCAATTTGTCAATTTCGAATGATATGATTGAGGTAGGAAAATGTAGTATAAGAAAGGTTTTTTAACGATTAGGGGAAGTAATGTTTCCGTATAAAAAGGCTCAAATGCCGGCAATAACGCGAGTGAATCGTTGTATTGCTATATTATTATCCATTTTTTCTTTCTGGATGCCCGCTCTTGAGGGGGTAATGGATAATAATTTGTATGGGTATGTTATTCCAGAAAGAACCAAAGCAGCCGATGGTATTGTTGTTGAGCATGTTCTTTTATACCCTCAGGAATCGCATGATTCTTTAAAACGTATTGCTCGCCATGGGATGTTGGTACGATCTGATGATGCAAAAGCTACTATTTTGGTATGTCATGGTTTTATGTGCGATAAATATGATGTTGGCGTTTTGCGACGTATTTTTAAAACAAAGCAATTTAATGTTATGACCTTTGATTTCCGTGCTCATGGTCAAGATGGTGAAGGGCAGTATTGTACATTCGGGCGTGATGAGGCGTTGGATGTGACAGCGGCAGCACAATTTCTGCGCAATCATCCGGAATTATGTGATAAACCTCTTTTTGCATACGGATTTTCGATGGGGGCGGTTTCGGCGATAGAAGCTCAAAGTAAAACATCGGAACTATTTGACGCAATGATATTAGATTGTCCTTTTGATTCAAGTGAACGTGTGATCAAAATGGGGCTCGAATGTCTCAAATGTTCTGTGTTTGGATATGAATTTGATCTACCTGGTAGAGATCTGTTACAGAAATATGCGTTTCATCCTTATATTCAAGCGCTCGTCAAAGCAGTATTAAAAACAGTTGCGCAATTAGATGCAACCGGTGTGAGTACTAATTTTTGCCCAATATATCCTGCTGAATCAGCTAAAATGATCACCATTCCCGTATTTTTTATTCATTGTAAAAATGATCAAAAAGTTTCTGTTGATCAAGTAAAAAATGTGTATGAAGGTGCTGCAGGGTATAAACGATTGTGGTTGACAAATGGACGCCGTCATTATGATTCATTCTTTTATAATCCAGAAAAATATATTGAACAAGTGCGACAATTTTATAATCAAGTTCTTAATGGAGAATTAGAAGGATTGCCGCAAGAAGGGATTGTTGAAGATGATGATGAAGATGAACATTTATTTGGAGCGTAAATAAAAAAGGATATGAAAATGAAAAAATTAATGTTGATTGCTACATGTTTATTGTTAGCGAATGGTGCATCGTATGCAAAAATGAAATCCGTTACTTCTCGCAGAGATTTTGAACAGACGATTGCAAAAGAGAGTATGGTAGTAGCGTTGTTTTATAATGAGAATGATAAAGGTTTAACGCAGATGTATGAAGATGTGAGTAAAGTTCAAAAATATGATGATGCGGATGTTATTTTTTTGAGAGTACATACTGCACGACCAGAATTGAGTAATCTTGCACAATTATATCATGTAACAGTAATGCCAACATTTCTGTTTTTCCATAAAGGGCAACTTTTAGCTGAGAAGAAGGGCAATGTTTCTCGAGGGCAATTGCAATCATCTATTGATACATATTTTGGAACAGAGATTGTACAATATGTTGCACGAAAAAATGTAAGAAATAACAATAGACTCGCGCAAGAAAAAGAAGCGTGGAAAGTGTATTATTATCCACGAGACATATTTGTAAATAGTTATGGTCCAGAAGAACGTGATTTGGAATAATCAAAAATATAAAAATAAAAACAGGTCCTGCTTTTAAGCGGGACCTTTTTTTGTTATTCTTTCCCTTAGATATAACTATATTACGAGGGAAAATGCATGTTTACCATTTCTGTTTCAACTGAAAATCTGTTATCGCAAAACGTTGATTGTTATGCGTATATTGTTGAAAAAAATTTTGATGTAAAAAAGTTGGATGAGGTTACAAAAGTTTGCTCAGAACTTGCTGATGTCATAAAACATCGTGGGTTTATTGGTAATTTGCAAGAAGTAGTGACAGTTCCGTTTACACATAATGGACGACTTGTTTTTTGTATTGTTGTGGGAATGGGTGATGAAAATATCAAAGGTGTATCGGTGGTTGAATGTTATCGCCGTGCACTTGGTCAATTGGTTAAAGAAGTGCGTGCATGTAAAGGCAAATCTGTTGCATTGCATGAGTCAGCTGATTTGTTAGGCAGTGTTGCGCATGATTATTGTGCTGAGCAAACAGTTATCACTATTAAAACAGCGCAATATCATTTTGATGATTATATCACCGAAAAATCACGCAAAGAAAATGCTTTTGAAAATGTCATTCTTGTGACTGAACTGCAACATAAAGATGAAGTGGAGCGTGGTGTAAGACAAGGGAATATTATTGGTGATGCAGTTAATCAAGCTCGTCATTGGGTTGATATGCCACCATCAGATTTAACCCCACAACATTTGGTTGAAAAAGCGCAAGATATTGCGCGGCGCAATAATTTAAATATTACCGCATTTCATGAAAAAGATATTATCAAGATGGGTATGGGTGGTTTGGCTGGTGTGTCGCGCGGATCAGATGTTGATTGCGCGTTGATTATTCTTGAATATAAATCCGCCAAGCCTAATGCCCCAACACTTTGTTTTGTTGGAAAAGGGATTACCTTTGATTCCGGTGGATTAAGTTTAAAACCAGCTGATTCTATGGAAACAATGAAAGAAGATATGTCAGGTGCTGCTGCAGTTATCTGTGCAATTGATGCACTTGCGCAATTACAACCTGATCTTAATATTATCGCTATTGCACCAACATCTGAAAATTTACCGAGTGGTCATGCAACAAAACCAGGTGATATTCTTACATTTTATAATGGCAAAACAGCAGAAATTAAAAACACTGATGCGGAAGGGCGTCTAATTTTAGCTGATGCACTTTCATATGCGGTGAAACATTATAAACCAGATGCAATAGTTGATTTAGCAACATTAACAGGAGCATGTGCATATGCACTGGGGCCTATTTATAGTGGTTTGTTTAGTGAACATGAATCGTTGAGTGAAAAACTACATGCAGCAGCTGATCTCTCTGGTGATCGTTTATGGCGCATGCCAATGGGTGAAGATTATAAAAAAGCGATAACTTCTACCGTTGCTGATATTTGCAATATTGGTAGCAAACAAATCAGAGCAGGTGGTACAACTGCTGCCCATTTCTTACAAAATTTTGTTGGTGATACTGCATGGGCGCATATTGATATTGCAGGTACTGCATTTGATGTGCCAAATATTTCGTATTACAGACCTGGTGGCACTGGTGTTGGCGTACGATTATTAGTTTCATTGGCAATGAATTGGAATAAATAAAAAAAATTAGGGTTATATAATGAGGTGGGTGGATAAGTTTTATTCACCCATTTTTTTATTGTTTCAATTAAGAGGGGGGCCTGCCCGCCATAGCTTTAGCGACGGCGGGTCGCATAATGCATGTGATTTTGTAAATAATTTTTCTTTTATGCTTAAAATAGGGAAAAAATTTTTATCATGTTAATTATTATTGACTATTATAAATCTGTTTTTGTAATCTAAAAGTAACTTTATAAAAAAAGGGGGTAAAGATGAAATGTTTGAGAGATATAATAATATTGATGATTATTTTTGCTATAACTCCATTGAGTGGAAAAGTTATGAAGCAAACATCAACAACAGTGCAACCTAAACCTGTACCAGTAATCAATGAACCAGTCAACATACAACCGACCATACAGCCAATCCAACCTGTTGTACCAAGGTTCATTGTAGAAGAATATTCTTTAGTGCCAACCAATGAAAATACACTCAAAAATTTGGGTTTATGTCCTTTATTTGAGAGAAAAGAGACAGTATTTCCTCATTGTTTTGTCCAATTAGGTACATATGGTAATTGGAATAGGATTTTGATGCAACTTAAAACGCTTGATCAATTTGAACTTGCTGATAAAACTGGTCTTTCACCTGCTATGTGTGGAGGGCTTTCATTAAATAATGGTCGATTAATTCGCGATTATGCATATACAGGCAATCAAGAAAATTTAAGAAAATTACATGATATTAATGATGCAACTAACTTTTTACTCAATCTTGAGATCGGTGATTGGATTAATGCCACGGTCTTGAGAAATAATATCGCAAAAGTGGAAGAACTTGGTATTGATGGAGTGAATGTTTCTGCAGTGAGTACGGTTGCTTTATTTGATTCTAATTTACGTCAAACAGCTACATTTGCTGCTGTATTTGATGAAGATGAGTTTGTATATGTGCAAAGAGTTAAGAAAAATATTCAGGAAGGTCTTAAAAAAGATAATTATTTTCATATTATGATTATTGGTAATGAAGAAACAATTAGTGGAAAAGGACTAGGTCATTATTTTTGTTTTGCTATTATGAAAGTGGGTAATCAGATACAATATATTGTTTTGGATACACTACCAAGAGCATATCATTTGCGAGAAGGATCGCATGAAAGAGATAGATTAATGTTTGTTATTCAAAATATTGAACAAGGACATTCATCAATTAAGATAACAAATATTCAAGTAAATAATTACTTAGAGCTTCTTGAAGAAGAAAGAGTTGCAGAAGAAAAAAAGAAATCGCTCAGATAATAAAATTTTTTATTACTCAGCTGTGTTGGTAAAATTTTTGGTGAACAAATCTTCTTCAATTTCTAATTCTGCTGCATGAATGCGCTTCCATTCACCAAGTGATATAGGAAAATGTGGTAATGCAAGTTTGAGTAATATTTGCGCATACATTCTAATTTCATATTGCGCACCTGCATGCAAACGTAATTTCATAAAATGCATGAGTGAATGAAGGTTACAAGTGAAGATAAATTCAGTGTATGTGCATAATGGAAGTACGCTGCGCGCAATTTCTCTGCCAATACCATTTTCTAATAAATATTCGTATGTTTGTACGCTGTATGCGATTGCATCTTTGAGTTTTTGTGTAAATTCTGGATTATCAAATGAACCAATTGAAGCTTGTTTGTTTTTAAGATCTTGGGAGCGCCATTTTGGAGGAATATAAAACTCAAGTGACGCTTTGACATAACGGTAACTAATTTCATTATATGAATTCATGCGATGACGCATCCATTGACGTGCAACAAAAATAGGAGCTTTGATGCGGAATGAAAATTGATTATGTTCAAAGGGGCTTGTGTGATTATGCTCCATCAGAAATGCGATCAGTTTTTTATCACGTTCAGTTACTTCCGTTGAAGTTTTACCGTAAGAAACGCGCGCTGCATTGACCACATCAAGATCAGAACCAGATACGCGGACAAGTTCAACTGAACTAATGCCATCACCAAGAGGATCAATATTATTTGTTGGAGCTGAGTATTCTAAAATGTCATGCGCATTGAATGTAAGTTTTATGGGTTCCATTTTTTATACCTTTTATAAAAAATTGTTATTACAATAATATACAAAAAACAGTTTAAATTATTAAGCTGTTTTTTTGTTATAAACCATGTTGATAATAACACCAATCATAAAAAGATAACAGACCAATGACGTGTTTCCATAACTCACAAAGGGCATTCCAACCCCTTTGGTTGGAGCTAATCCTGTTGCAACTGCCATATTCATCACCGTTTGCAGATGAATAACAATCATAAATCCAAGCGTTACTAAAGTGCTAAATGTATCAGTTAATTGATGTGCAATGCGGATGCCAAAATACAAAAGAAGAATAAAGAGTGTTATTAAAAATAAGCATCCAATTAATCCTGTTTCTTCCGCGATAATTGAGAATATAAAATCAGTGTGTTGCATGGGTAAGTAGAAAAACTTTTGACGTGAGTGTGCAATGCCAGTACCCAACCATCCACCAGAACCAATAGCAATTAATGATTGAATGATTTGAAAACCAGCACCTTTAGGATCTTGCCATGGATTTAAGAATGTCATAATGCGTTGCAGACGATAAGGACGGAATAGAATTAAAAATACTGCGCTTATCCCAAGTCCAAACAATGTCATAACAATATGTTTGATGTGTGCGTGTGCACAAAAAAATAAAATAATTGTAGTAAGCAGTAATGTAATTGTCATACCAAAATCAGGTTGCTTGAGAAGGGCGATGCACATGATGCTGATAAATATAGAAAAAGGAATGAATTGTTTAAGTGCTATAGTTCCTTTGACTGTTTTTTTTTCAAGAAAATAAGCAACGTAAAAGAGAAGTGTAATTTTAAGAAGTTCACTTGGTTGGAATGAAAATCCTGCAAAAGAAAGCCATCTGCTTGATCCGTGAATAGTACGAGAAAATTGAGGTAGCAGGGTGATGATAACTAATAACAGTGAACCAAGAAATAAAAACGGTGCATTTTTTTTAATAAAATTAAGTGGAAGAGCTCTACCAATGCAAAGAGCGATAAGCCCCAGAAGAAGGCCAGCACATTGCCGTTTGACAAAGAAAAGTGATGTTCCAAACGTTTCCAGTGCATACACGGAACTTGATGAATATACAAAAAGACATCCAATGAGAATAAGCGTTGCAATGATGGTGAGAAATACTTGTAGGTCTCCATATAATGGTAATTTTTTTGAAATCATAAACTTTACCCCAATTTTTAATTGGGGGCCCCATTTTTAATATAGTTCATCACTAACTCCTTAAAATGTTTTCCCCGTTGTTCATAGTTGTCATAGAGATCATAACTGCTTCCTGCAGGAGATAGCAATACACAATCACCGGATTGCATAGTAGTAGTGCACATCGCAACAGCTTCATCAAGCGTAGTGCATTGTGTTGCAGGAATTTGATACATCAAACACATGTTGTAAAGTGCTTCTGCTTCTTTTCCAAAACAGTAAATATGTTTAGTTTTATTTTGCAGTTGCTTAATAAATGGTGCGCGATCAACTCCTTTACTTAATCCGCCCAGAAAAAGATGAAGAGGGCGATTGTAAAGTTTGTCTACCGCCGCAAGTGTTGATGCGGTGGTGGTTGCTTTTGAATCATTATAAAAATCAATATTGTTAAGAGTGCCAATTTTTTCAACGCGATGTTGAGGCAACTGCACATCATGTGCGGTTGCTTGTAATACAGTAGAATCTAATTTTAAAAGATCGCAAGCAGCGATAAGAAGCACAATGTTCTCAAGAAAAGTAAGATCAAGGAGCGCAGGCGTTAATTTCATGACGAGTGTATGAATACCATGTGCGTAACGCATAACAGAACTTATCTTTAAATTAATTTTCTCCTGCGCTCGCCCTGATGCTTCGTCAAGCTCAGCAGTAAACACCTGCCTTGAGAACTTGCCGTGCCTGCCGAAGCCTTGGCGAAGGCAGGTTGAAGGGTTTTCTTCGAGCGCTCGAGGATATCCTTCGACAAGCTCAGGACGAGCGGGAGAAGATACATAATAAACTTGTTCATTATTTGTTAACGAATTAAGTTCTTCATTCGTAGGGCAATCTTTACTAAAATAAGAGCGCTTATGTTTTTCAACAGGAGCACGCATTTTGCTGCGAAGCGTAAAATGCACAAGTGACAGCTGATCTTCTGTTTGATGTGCAACTATATTTTCTTTTGCCGAAAAATATTCTTGTTCATGTGCGTGATGATCAAGATGATTGGGATGAAAATTTGTCCAGATAGCAAGTTGTGATGCAAACTTTGTGCAGTGATTTAATTGAAAACTTGAAACCTCAAGAATGGCATAATCAACAGTATCTTGCTGATTAATTAAATCGAATGTAGGAATACCGATATTGCCACCAACAACAACAGGAATTGATAATGCTTTGAAAATGTGCCCAAGAATGTGAGTTGTTGATGTTTTGCCAATGCTTCCAGTGATAGCAATAATTGGTTTTTTAAATGCTTTATAAAAAAAATCTAATTCATGAACCCATTTATCTTTATGTGTCGCGTAACACGATTGAGATATGTTAATACCTGGAGAAGGAATAATAATGTCACAAGAATTAAAAAATTGTTCCTGTTCGCTTTCATTGTACCATGTGATATTTTTTTCTTTTATATAATTACGTTCTTGTTCACTTGGATTACGTTTATCCATAATGCTCAATTGATAGCCTTGATTATGCAAATAATTGGCTGCAGATTTACCAACAATACCAAAACCCCAAATTCCAATCCGTTTATTTTTTTGTAGTATCATAAATTTTCAATCCAATCTGGTGATAGTTCATTACCAGGATGTTCAGTACTCATATTCAATAAAGATGTAATAGGAAAATATTCTTCGATATTTGGATCAGGTTCTCTTTGAATAAGAAATTTTTTATGAGGTACATCATGTACATGACGTTTTGTTTCATGTATTTTTTCATGACTACTGCGTGCATATTGTGTATAAAATCTTTTGTCACATGAATCACATTTAAAAGGTTTATCGTTGTTATGTTTTCTTATGTGATAGACCAAGTGAGATTTTTGAATAAATTGTTCGGGACATTTAGGGCACGGATAAGGTTTTTTTTCTAAATGTCCTCGTTTATGTATTTTAAGACCATTGCATGTAGTGAAATTTTTTCCGCATTCATCGCATGCATAAGTCCCTTTTTTTTGATACATTTGTTCGTGAGGATAAAGATCGCTTGGTTCATTTTCTACATGTTGTTTTTGATGGTTTCTAAGACCTTGTGGTGTAGAGAAAGCTTTATCGCATTTAGGGCAATTATATTCTATGAATCGGTTCAATGGAATTGTACGAAATTGTATTTTTTTTGTTGATATTATATTCATACTGTTTACAAAATTGCATATACAAATAAGTATATAAAAAAGTATATATAATTTATTTTTCATTTAATTTTTTCCATTCTCAGTAACTTGTACAATTACATTGTTTTTATGTATTCTACATCATACTAAAAGAGTATGTAATTAAAAAAAAAGATGAGTAAGGTATTATTTGTATGGAGAGTAAGTATCAACATTTTAATATGGGTGAATGTATTCATCCATTCATAGCATCACAAGATATATCGTTAAATTCTCGTACTACATATCTTAATGCAATGACACAATTTGTGCGTTGGTGCACAGAAAAAAAAATAATAGAACCAAAAAAAGAAACAATTTTATCATATAAATTTTGGCTTGATACAAAAGGGCTTAGCGCATATACCAAAGCGATGTATATTGTTGTAATACGTCGCTTTTTTTTGTGGACTGAGGATTCAGGTTTATACAGTAACGTTGCACGTGGTGTTAAAGGAATTAAGCGCTACGTAAAAAGTCACCAAAAAGAATCATTATCAATTGATGCACTTAAAAAATTGTTAGCTTCAATTGATTGTTCAACATTGCATGGTAAGCGTGATTTTGCATTGATCAATATTTTAGTACGCACAGGATTACGTCTTAAAGAAATTGCATCAGCAACGTTAGAAGATATGTATGAGCAGCGCGGAGAAATGTTGTTGTGGATTCATGGTAAAGGGCGTGCAAGTAAAGATGAATTTGTGTTATTAACGCCCCAGACGCTTATATCATTACATGATTATTTACAGCAACGTGTGATCAAAAGTGAAAAAGATCCACTTTTTATTTCTTTAAGTGATCGTAATTATGGAAAAAAATTAACAATTTATTCATTGTCTCGAATTATTAAGCGACGATTACGTGCAGCAGGACTTGATAGTAAGCGTATCACCGCACACAGTTTGCGTCACACATTTGGCGTACTTTCTATGCAAGCAGGAGCATCATTGTATGAAGTGCAACTTGCCATGCGTCATACTGCACCAACAACAACACAATTATATTTGGGAGATATTGAACGGCTTAAGCGACTAGAAGCTTCACCTGAACGCAAGATGAGTAATTTGTTGGATGTGTAATAAAAAATTTGTTATTGTGCAAGAAAAATAAATCGTTGTTATCACATAAAGGAACTATTATGTTGGATATGGTGATTGTATTTCTTATCTTGGCGATTATAGCTGGAGCACTTGGCTTTTCTGGAGTAGAAATTATCTCTATTGAAATTGCACGAGTTCTCTTTTTCATTTTCCTTATTTTGTTTGTTTTATCATTAATAGCACGCGTTTTTGGTGGTGGCAGACGTCCTCCAATAGAATAAAAAAATGGTCATAAAAAAAGCTCTCTGAAAAAATCAGAGAGCTTTTTTTATGTGTATAAATATATTATCACGCAGGTTTTTTAGGAACTTTTGCACCTTTTTTACGTGCTTCTGATAATGCGATTGCAATTGCTTGTTCACGTGATTGAACGGGTGTTTCGGCTTTACCAGATTTAGCAGTTCCTTTTTTGAATTTTTCCATTTCTTTTGCTACTTCTTTTCCTGCTTCAGGACTATATTTTCTTGCAGAAGATTTTTTAGCAACTCTTTTTTTAGTCGCAGGTTTTCTTTTTTTAGCTACAGCTTTTTTAGCTGCTGGCTTTGCTTTCTTTGCAGCAGGTTTTGCTTTTTTTGCAACTTTACGTTTTGGTGCAGCTTTCTTTGCAGCAGATTTTTTAGCAGCTTTACGTTTTTTTGGTGCAGCTTTTTTTGTTACTTTCTTTGCAACTTTCTTGACTGCTTTTTTTACTTTTTTTACTGCTTTTTTAAGAGCCATGCGAGAGTCCTCCTTTTTTGGATTTTTTATACAACTGAAAGCAGTGTAAATTATTTTTTTTATGCTTTTCAACTGTTTATTAATTTTGCATGTATTTGTTGCTTTATTATTTTTACTTGTTTTGTGATTGAAGATGATGAATGTTTTGATTATTAAAATAAAAGGGGTTGTTGTGAAGAAAATTAATATTTCTTTGATTGTTTTTGGCCTGTTTATTGTTCCTGTATCATTGCAGGGCATGCAGCAGATATCTTCGATTGTTTATCACGAAGATAGGGATGTAGTAAATAAGTTATTGTTATTAATTTACGATCATTTAGAAAGAGCAATTTATAGTTGCGCATTGAATCATAGATTACATTTAGATGATGTTTATACAGCAACAGATCGTCTTTTTCAGTTATGTGCATCGGGTATGGAACTATGTATACATGATCAAGTTATTAATAATATTGTGCAACTTATTAATATTCGTTTAACAAAAAATCCAACACTTATATCATTTTTGACGAATATTAATGCATCAGTAGAGCCATGGCAGCGATTATCGGAAAATGAATTTGCGATGATATTAAAAAATAGTGCATTATTAGTTTCGATTGATGAGTTATTTTCTTTTTCTCATATTTTACATGTAATTGGTGTAAGTGATGCTGTGCTAAATATTGAATTTCTACAGAGACTACTTAAAAAAGTTGAATTAGATGTGTCTAAAACGCCCCTTGAATTGTGGGAAAAAAGAGATTTTTTAAGACGACTTTATGTGTTACGAGAATATCAAGCAACTACCATTGTTGAAAAAATAAAATACACAAAACAATCTGCATGTATCCAAAAAAATATTGATACTATTTTTGCAGCGTTAAAAATTACAGATCAATATGCTGATGCGCTTAAGAAAATTGAATCGTTGAGTTGCTATTCGCAAAAAAAATTATATGAACTTTTTGAAGACGCGTTTTGTGGTGAGAGTAGTGGTTTGAGTTTGGCAGCCTATGCTCGGTATATAGAAAAATGTGTGCAACAGAATGAAAAAATATTCGGTCGACATCATCGATTTTTAGGAAAACTTGATCGAATAAACAGATTTTCATAATTTATATATTTTTTGTATATAAAAAAATATGATAGAAATATTTTTCATGCATTTGATTGATTTGTGATCAAAAATGGCTTGTGTTGAAAAAACAACATGGAAGTTGTTTGTCTTGGTAAGATTAAAAAACGTTCGCTCATGAAGACGCATTTTTGACCTGTTTTTTTCACAAAAACATATAAAACAATGGGTTTTTGCTATCCCATGTTAAAAAATTTAAGTTTGTTGACATAGAAGGGTCAAAAAAAGCCTTATGAATAAGGGCTTCTTATTTTTTGGCAAATCGCTGTTTTTCGATTTCATCAAACACAGGATTTATATAATTCGTTAGCAGTTTTTGTAAATCGGCAGGTGCTATCTTTAACCACGGTAATGTTGGATTGCTATTAAACATTTTTTTAAGATCTTGTAATATTTTTTGTTGTTCTGCTAGTTTATATTCATTTAAATATCCTTCTATAAAACTTTTAAAGGCAAGGCTGTACCATATTTTTGGATCAATACCTTGTATAATATTTTTTCTTTCAGCAGGTTCACTGGTAGATACAAGACCTAAAAATAGTTTAAGGTTATCATCACCTTTTCCCATAGTGATTGTTTCATCATCAATTAATCCAAAATATTCACCGTTGTAGAACATATTAAAACAATGCATGTCCCCATGATTAAAACGTTTGTGGAAGTTGGCAAGTTCAGCGCCTAATGTTTTGTAAGCTTGTTTGAGTTTTTCAGCATTTTGTGGAGATTGATTATCGCGATATTCTTTAACAACTTGGCAAAACACTTTTCCTTTTGCTGATGGCATTACTGCTATATAATGGAGACCATATCCACTTGGTCCAGCATATGAAAAATAAGCGATAGGCAAGATAACACTCGGGAATCCTTTTGGTGGTGTTGCGGGTGCAAGTAATTCTTTCATGCCAGGATATTTTGCAACCGCTTGCAGTTTTTCAGCTTCACCAAGACCATTTTTTGCTTCTTTGATTATATAAGATACAGGAGTATTTTGACGGCAGGTTGATGTTATTTGAAACAGTTGTAAGGTATTAAAACTACCTAGCACATCCATTTTTTTAGCTTTTAAACATTCTTCTTTACTAAAATCTGGATTAGTAAGTTTTTTTTCTTGATATGCTTGTGCTAAAAATTTTGGCAACGATTGTTCAGTAAAAGTTCCATCTGATGCAAGAAGAGATTTGTTGAATTCTATTTGCGGAATGCTATTTTGTGCAGTGCTTGTGTGTGTAAAATAAAACAAGCATGCTATCATGGTAAATGCCTGAATCATAGATCTTATTTGTATATTTTTAAGCCAATTCTTCATTCTCATACCCTTTATTTTTATTTATTACACCATATTGTTTGTATCTATTTGTCGCATAATCACGAATCTTACGTCAAATAAAAAACAATAAAACAAAGACTAATATTGATTTCATTTGTAATTTTATTAGAAATAAATCTGAAAAATCAAGAATTTAATAAAAATCAACCTGTGTAGGTCAAAAAAGCCTTATAATACAATGTTTTTAAGGTCATCATTTCTAATTTTTTATATAGCAATACTCCCTTTAGATCGTAATATCGATGGTTTTTAAGGCAATATATTGATTTTTTATATATAAATTTACTAATATAAAATTAGGATTAATATATATTATCATTAAAAAAAGGATGTTATATGAAGAAGTTATTATTAGTACTCAGTTTATGTTGTGCGGCAACTATGCCAACAGTCACTCAGTGTGGCATATTCGATTCAGCGATTAATTTGTTGAAAAGTGGTGCTACAACTTTGTTTGAGAAAGGTAAGAAGCTTATAACTGATAAGTCAGATACCATACTCAATACCATAAAAGAACAGGGTGGCCCATTATTAGACAAGGCGCTCAATTTTGCTAAGGAGCAGATTTTTGGAAAAGTGAAAGAAGAAGCCGTTGCAGAAGAACAAGCGATTCAGAAACAGGCTGAGGAGATTATTGCAAAAAATCCAGGTTTAACTTCAGATGAAAAACAAACTATTACAAGAGAAGCAGGAATTATAGCACAAAAAAATAAAGTAGCGTTGGAACAGGTAGCGACTGAAGCTATTGAGAAAAAACGAGCAGCATTGAAACAATCTATGTACGATAGATTTGGTAAAGGTACACCTACTACAACCACACCGTAAAGCTAAAATAGATGAAGATAAAAAAGGGGTTCGCAAGAGCTCCTTTTTTTATTGGGTTTAGGCTTTTTTTAAAAAAACCAATACACTATATTATATACTTAAGATATACAAATATTCGTTTTTTTCAGGAATATGCCTATGGCTGAACAAAATAATCAAAAAAAGAGCTTTAAAGACACCCTTAATTTGCCTCATACTGATTTTCCTATTCGTCCTAATCATAAAGAAGATGATGCGCGTATGCTCAAACGCTGGGATAGTGAGAATCTTTATAAACGTTCCTTTAATGCCCATAAAGGGGAGGAGAAATTCATTTTGCATGATGGTCCTCCGTATGCAAATGGACATATTCATATTGGGCATGCCTATAATAAAATTTTAAAAGATATTGTTTGCAAATCGCAGCGTATGATGGGTAAACATGTCCCAACAGTTCCAGGTTGGGATTGTCATGGTTTACCGATTGAATTTGCGGTAAAAAAAGAAAATCCTGCATTGTCTGGCGATGCGCTCAAAAAAGAATGCCGTGCGTACGCTCAAAAATGGATAGAAGTCCAAAGACAAGAATTTAAGCAACTTGGTGTGTTAATGGATTGGGATAATCCTTATTTAACCATGGATTTTGGCTATGAAGCGCATACGCTCAATGCTTTTGGAATATTAGTAGATAATGGATATATTGAACGTAAAAATAAAACTGTTCCTTGGTGCCCCACATGCCAAACAGTACTTGCATCAGCTGAAATTGAATATCAGGATCGCAAAGATCCTTCTTTGTATGTTCTTTTTACACTCAAATCTGATACCGCTCAAGAACTGTTTCCAACATTACACAATAAACCAATAAGCTTACTGGTGTGGACAACAACACCATGGACTTTACCACTCAATAGAGCAGTGTTACTCAAACCCAATGAAACGTATGCTGTTCTTGAAACAGAAAACAGTTATATTATTGTTGGCAAATCAAGTGCTGCTGCTATTGCACAATTACTTAATATTTCCAACAACTTTCTTGTGGAATTTAATTCACAAGAATTGATTCGTTTAAAAGCGTATGTTGCGCATCCAATAATTCCTGATTTTTATACACCAGTGTTAGTTGATGATTCAGTGTTAACTGATGATGGTACTGCATGTGTGCATTCTGCACCAGGAGTGGGGCCTATTGATTATGAAGTTGGCATAAAAAATGGCTTGGAAATTTATTCGCCAATCAGTCCTAATGGGCATTATACAAAAGATATTAGTATTCCAGAATTGGTTGGAATGTCTGTTGCGCATGCGCAAGGTTGGGTCATTCAAAAATTAATGGAATGTAATACGTTGATGCTGAAAGCAAGCATTAAACACGCATATCCGCATTGTTGGCGTTGTCACAATGGATTAATTTTCCGTGCAACAAAACAATGGTTCTGTAATTTAGAAAAAAATGATCTTAAAGAAAAAACAACTGCAAGCATCTCACGTATCACTATGCTCCCTGAAGCATCACATAACCGATTTGCAGCAACAATTGAAGGTCGCTTGGAATGGTGTCTCTCTCGGCAACGTGAGTGGGGTGTGCCAATACCTGCACTGATTTGCGATACATGTGATTACACTTATATTAATAAAGATTTTATTAATGATGTTGCAACAAAAGTTGCACAACATGGTATTGAATATTGGGATACAGTTACGTTAAAAGAACTGAATGTTCCTCAAACATGTCCTGTATGTGTGTCTGGTAAGTTACGCAAAGAAACAGATATTCTTGATGTTTGGTTTGATTCAGGCATCAGTCACTACGCAGTGTTACAACAAAATTCTACGCTGCAGTATCCAGCAGACATCTACCTTGAAGGTAAAGATCAACACCGTGGATGGTTCCAAAGTTCATTATTAACAAGCATGATTATTGAAAAAACTCCTTGTATGAAAACAATTGTAACGCACGGCTTTACGGTTGATGAACAAGGCCGGAAGATGTCAAAATCTTTGGGTAATGTTATGTCACCACAAGAAATGATTGATCGCTTGGGGACTGATGGGTTACGTTTGTGGGCAGCAAGCATCGATAATTCTGGTGATGCTGTTGTATCGGAAAAGCTGTTAACCAACGTGCAAGAAGTGTTTCGTAAAATTAGAAATACATGCCGCTTTTTGATATCTAATATTAATGATTTTGATGTAGCCAAAGATGCAATTTTATTAGAAAAAATGAAAACAATTGATCAATACGCGATGCAAGAACTGTTTGAGATATATGAAGAAGTTATGCATGCATACACTGATTACAATTTTACACGAGTATCACATCTGTTTGGTAGTTACTGCGCGGTTAATTTAAGTGCATTTTATTTGGATATCATCAAAGATAGATTGTATGTTGAAAAGAAAGATGGATTAGAACGCCGTTCTGCGCAAACAGTGTGCGCATATATTCTTGATACATTAACAAAATTAATGGCACCTATTTTATCATTCACCGCAGAGCAACTTTCTGATGAATATCAAAAAAGTAAAACTGATTCTATTCATTTGCAACAGTTTCCAATCGTGCAAAGCACGGCAAAAGATGATGCATGGGAAATATTAAAAGATATCCGCTCAGCATTACTTAAAGCAATTGAAGTGCAACGTGAAAAAGGATTAATTAAACATTCTTTAGAAGCTCAAGTTACTTTGTATATTGATCCAACAGCACAGTTTGCTGAAAAAATAAATAACTTTTTTGCTCAGTTGCAAAATAAAGGTGAACGTGCTGAAAGCTTTTTAAAAGAGTTTTTAATTGTGTCACAATGTACAATTCAGTCTGATGAAGCAAACCTAGAAGAAACAGAAATGAAGGGGTTATTTGCACGCGTTGAACATGCTGAGGGTGTGAAATGTCCTCGGTGTTGGCAATGGGATGTGAGTAGCGATCCTGATGATTTATGTAATCGGTGTCACAGAATAATTTACGGATAAAAAGAAAGACCTGCAATTGCAGGTCTTTCTTTTTACTAGCTAATTCGTTTTTAATCTTCAAATTCATCCGGAACAATAGTTTCTTCTTTTGCAGGTTCTTCTATTGGTTTTTTTGGTGTGGGTGTTACTGGAACTTCACTTTTTTTAGACATGAATTTTTTCATATCCGCAAAGAGTTTATCAATCTTTTTCTTGACCTCAATTAATGATACAGGGTTTTTGATTGTATCTTCTAATTTTTCTTTACCTTCTATTGGTATTAGTGTTTCTTTACCACCAAAGAATGCCCATTGTTTAGTTGGTGTCACATCGCTAACATCTTTGTTAGGAACTATTTTGTCTTTATCTTTTTCAGTTTCAGATGATTTCGATTTTTTCGCTTCATCTTGTGCTTTTTTAATGTCATCTGCTGTGCCAAAAACTTTTAACGCATCATGTAACATTTCAAGTTCTTTTTTATTTTTATCAAAAGCTTTTTGTACTTCACGTTGATAATGAGATAAATCAGCACTGTTTAATTTTTTCTGATCTATTATTTCAAGCGATTTAGCAACTGCATCTAATTTTTTATCAACAGTTGTTGCTAATGTTGAACCAGCAAAAATATCAAGGTCGTTGTCTTCTGTGCTTTCAAGAGTTTTTGTAAGTTTTTGCAGCTTTGTTGGTTTCCCTTCTTCGTCAACAAGAGCATCTTTAATGCCTGCAAGATCAGTTTTCATTGCACCAAGAGCTTCTTCAATTTCAGGATTAGGTGCAAATTTTGCTGGTTCTGTTTTGCTGCCTTTACCTTTGTCATCTTCTTTATTTTCTTTGCCACCTTTTCCACCACCAGAACCGCCGCCACTGCCGCCAGCGCCACCTTTACCTGCTCCAGCACCCGCACCACCTTCAGGACTATAATCATATTCAGAAGGGTACCCGTAGCCACCGCCATAATTTTCGTAAGGGTTGTATTCATATCCGCCATAAGGATAACCATAACCATAGTCATACCCAAAATTTTCTGGCCCTACTCCAACAGCCTCTGCTGTGGCAGGAGTACGCACTCCGCGTGCTGATTCTGCAGCTCTTTTATTCGCAGCTTCTTCAGCAGAGCGAATTTTTTCTGCTTCTGGTGCATATTTTTCAAAAAGTGTATCAAGAGCTTTTGGAATTCCTAATAAATAGAAACTTTCAGTGTATTTATTGAGTATTTCTTTGATTGCATTTTTTGATTGGTCGCTTAATTTTTGAATGCCAAATTCAGGAAGGTTGATTGTTGGAACAAGTTTATTGAGTGATGTCTGCAGTTGAATAAGATTGTTATACAATGATTCATCTGCGATGAGTTCTAGAAGATATTTGTATTTTTTACTTAAATCTTGTTCTTCAGCTTTGTACAATTTTTGGATTAATGATTCAAGCTCTAATTTGAAACCATCCCATTTTGTGCCTGATTGCCAGTTGCTGATAATATTTTTGGTTCCCCAGCGAGTGATGCGATTAGGTAATTCAGGAGAACTATTAATAAGAACCATAAATAAATTAGATTGTTTGATGATATCATCAAGGACTTTAAGAGCGGTTTCTGCTTTTTTCTTGTCTTCGGTGCTTAAAGAAGTTATTTCAACAACTTCTTGTGGTACCGGTTGCACCTCAGTGAATGGATTTGGTTCTGTCATTGGTTCATCTGCAAACATTTCACCAAGGAATTTTTCAAATTCGTCTTCACTCATGCTTTCAAACATTTGTGACATTCTTTCAACTTCCCGATTAAATTCTGCTTGTTCTGCTGGTGAAAGACTTGAAACATATTCTTCAATAGCTCTATTTGCTTCTTCGAGTTCTTTTTCAAAATCTTGCATTTGTTGAGTACTCATCATTTTCTGTGCAGCAATTGTTGTTGGTGAATAACAACAGAAAAGTATGCTCATAAATATGTTTAAAAATAACACGCGATACGTCATAATAAATACCTTCTCATTCTTATTGTGTTAAACGTAATGATCTCTTGCATCAATTTTTATTTTGTCGGTATAGTTTACATAACTTTTTGATTCAAAACTATTATTTCTCTGTGGAAATTATAATGAAACATAATAAAAGTGGATTTTTCCTTATTGAACTCATGATTGGTTTATCAGTATCAACTTTTTTTATTTTACTTATTACTCATTATATAATTGAAGTTAAAGTCACGCAACAGAAAGCCTTGAAGCGTACTGAACAGTTTTCGTTGACGCGTAATGAAAAAGAAAGAAATCTGGCGAAGCAGTATGGGGATATGCATGCATAACAAAAAGGGTTTTTCATTATTATCCTTTTTGGTATATCTCATGCTGTTTAGTCTTATAACATTTTTTATATGTCATATCATTGTGTCTCTTGTTATTCCTTCACTTAAATCAGTTCGGCAATGTCAGTCAGTTATGGCTTTGCATATTGCATCAGATCTTTTTGTGCGTGATATACATGCGATACGCAATTGGAAGCTGATGACACCTCATGAACTGATTTGGCAAACCGAGGGTTTTGATATTGGGTGGTCTTGTGCTGATAATTACCTCAAAAGAAGCACTGGTCTCTATAACGGGACATGGAAAAATAAGACAACAAGCATTGTTGCTGCGGGGGTTGCCGAAGTTACTTTTACGCCTGAAAAAGCCAAAGGTCATATCATAGGGATGGAATTAAAGCTTGTGCCAAAGGATGTTCAAAGAAAGTCTGTTATCTGTTTTGCAGCTATTTGTCCTGCCGCGTCCGACGAAGCCTTGGCGAAGTTGGAAGCTGTCGAAGGAGGGCAAAAACCATGAAAAAGGGGTCAGTTCTTCTCATGATTCTTATTATCATGGTTGCATTGGTTGCTCTTATTCATTCAATGTTGCGTGCAAGTTCTTACCTGATGTTGTTAGCTCATGAACGGGAAATATATGAACAAAAAGGCTGAAATCCCTTATTTTCAACGGCTTTTTTTTAAGATATACTGAAAGTATCGATACATTAATCACCAAAAGGAGTCAAAACATGGAAGTTTACTTACGCAAAGATGTTGAAAAGGTGGGAATGGCCGGAGAAATCGTCAAAGTTGGGGATGGTTATGCCCGCAATTTTCTTTTTCCTAAAGGCTTAGCTATTGAAATTACCAGTAACAATAAAGACCAATACGTTGCTAAAATACGTAAAATCGAAAATCGCAAAGAAGTAGTCGCTTCTCAGACCTCTATGTTTGCAGAAAATCTTAATTCTGTATCTATTACTTTAAAACGCAAAATGCATGATGATGGGCAACTGTATGGTTCAATTAACGCATCAGAAATAGTTGATGCGCTTGCTGAAAAAGGAATCAGTATTAACAAAAGTCAGGTTGAGTTTGATAAATCAATCAAATCAAAAGGGACTTTTAAAGTTGGCGTTAAATTAACAACAAAATTGAGATCAATTATAACAGTAACCATTATATCTGAATAGTTAATGTAATGACTAAAAATCATCAATATAATATCGTTACTAAAAAACAAAATGTTGAAGGCATTTTGGGAAAAACATTGCCTGCGCATGTTGATGCAGAGCGAGCTGTTTTGGGAGCGTTGTTATTGAATGATGAATACATTACAACTGTTTCAGAAATTATTGTTCCTGATGATTTTTACAATCCTGCACATAAAATCATTTATCAAGGAATTGTTGATTTAGGTCAGAAACACAAGCGTATTGATATTGTTACATTACAAGATGAACTCACCAAAAAAGATATGTTAGATGCCGCTGGCGGCATCATATATTTGGTAAGTTTACAAGAAGATATTCCATCGGTTGGTTTGATTCTTCAACATGCGACCATCGTCAAAGAAAAATCAGTGTTGCGGCAGCTTATTAGTTCTGCCGCAACTATCATTACTAACTGTTACACGCAAGATCAAAGTTCAATAGATGCTGTTCTTGATGATGCAGAAAAAGTTATTTTTAACATTGCTAATAAAAGATCCAGTAATAGTTTTGTGCAACTTGATATTTGGTTAAAGAAAACATTTCAGCATCTTTCTGACATCAAGAGTCATATGAAAGGGATCACCGGAGTTCCTTCGGGGTTCCAAAATCTTGATCAAATGACTTCAGGTTTTCAGAACAGTGATTTTATTGTGCTTGCAGCACGTCCATCAATGGGTAAAACAGCACTTGCTTTGGGTATTGCATTAGCAGCAGCACGTAATGGATTTTCCGTTGGTGTTTTTTCCCTTGAAATGTCAGCTGAACAACTGACGTTACGTTTACTTTCAGCAGAATCAGGAATTGGACATCATAATATTCGTAACGCAACTATTTCATCAGACGAATGGATGGATTTGACCAATGTTGCAGCACAACTTGCAGAAATGAAAGTGTTTATTGATGATACAGCAATGCTCAATATTATGGATTTACGTGCAAAAGCGCGCAAATTAAAAGCTGAGCATGGTTTGCAGTTCTTGGTTATTGATTATCTGCAGTTATTGCATTCAAATAAAAAACATGAAAACCGGCATCAAGAAGTTTCTGATATTTCCCGATCACTCAAAGCATTGGCAAAAGAGTTGAATATTCCAATTATTGCATTATCACAGCTTTCTCGAGCAGTTGATAGCCGTATGGATAAACGACCAATGCTTTCTGATTTGCGTGAATCAGGCGCTATTGAACAAGATGCTGATCTGATTATGTTTTTATATCGTGATGCGGTGTATAATCCAGAAGCAGAAAATCCTGCATTGGCAGAATTGATTATCGGCAAGCAACGTAACGGACCAACGGGAACAGTGTATATGAACTTTATTAGAGAAATTACTAAATTTGAGGATACAACTGATTTTGATTAATTGAAATTTCATTTCGACCATTCATGGTGAGCGTGTCGAACCATGGGCATAGTAAAAAAGTTAGCTTAATAATATTGTTGAAGGGGCCATCAATGAAAAGTAGATTTTTTTCCAAAAGAGATGAATTTGTATTAAGTACTGTCACAGCATTTGTTGTGGGTGGGTTGTTGTATCAAGGGTTTGCTTCATTAGTGTATGGAAAACAACATGCAGTTTTTCAAAAAAATCCTGTCGTTGTGATAAAAAATAAAAAATAAGAATTTGTAAAAGTTGTAATGGAGATTGTGAAAGATGATATCTAAAAAAAGATATTTAGTATTGTTATTAGGTATAATAAGTTGCTCTATGGAATATGGGCAAGAAACTATAACTGATCAAGCGTGGCAAGATATACAAGCTGCTACACGTGATGCAACAGTGCATATTTTTGTTACATCAAGAGCTACTAATTGGTTTAATCCGTATGTTGTTGGTGGTGCCGGTGCCTCTATGGGGTCCGGTTTTTTTATTAATGAAGCAGGATATATTGCAACATGTTCGCATGTTGTGGATCAGGCTCTTTCTGTATCAGTAACTATTCCTGCTTTAGGCAAGCAACGTTTAAAAGCTCATGTTGTGGGCATATGTCCTCAGCATGATATAGCATTGCTGCAACTTGATGAAAAAGCGATTGCTGCAGTTCGTAAAGTGTTGGGAGAGGTTCAATTCTTAGAAATGGCCGATTCTGATACTGTTCAACGAGGAGAAAGTATTCTTGCCTTAGGATATCCAGGCGCTACAATAGAAACTGATCAAGTTAAAGGAACGGCGGGTGTTATTAGTGCTCGTCTTAATAATTGGTTTCAGCTTGATGCACCCATTAATCCAGGAAATTCTGGAGGGCCTGTTTTTAATAAACAAGGTTTAGTTATTGGTATAGCCAATGCTGGTATGATCAATGCACAAAATGCAAATTTTGCCATTCCTATTAATATTTTTAAAACATTATCATCAGACTTGTATGACCATCGATTATTGAAAATCAATAATAATGGTATTATTTGGACTTTTAGCACTGAAGAAATTAGAAATTATTTTAAATGTCCAGAAGAAGGTGGGTGTTTAGTTTGTGATGTTGTACAATCAAGTCCTGCAGCAATTGCAGGTGTACAAGCACATGATATTATTTATGCTATTAATGAATATGCAATTGATAATTACGGTGAAATAAAAGCATTATGCGATGATGAAAAAATGTCTTTTGATTCTTATATACATCAACAATCAGTGGGTGCAGATGTTATATTAAAAATTTATCGCGATGGAGAGCCATTAGAGCTGAGCTTAAAAATAACATGCAAAGATAATGGTGTAGATAATGATTCTATAACGTTGAAGTTTCCTGCATATGAAAAAATAGATTATGAAATGTTTGCTGGTATGATCATTATGCCATTAACAGCCAATTATATTAATGTGTGTAGTAAAGATAGACCGGTATTACGGCGTTACTTAACAAATCTTTATGGCAACACTCCACGCCTTGTTGTAGCAAATGTTTTTTCTGATTCAAAAATTTCTCATATGCAAAGTGTTCGTTTTGGCGACACAATTAATGAAGTTAATGGGGAAAAGGTTACGACATTAGATGATTTCAGAAAAGCGTTAGCAAAAAGTGTGGAAACTGGGTATGTAGTTATTAAAACAACTGATGAAATTACCTTAGATACTGATAATGTTGTAACAGTTTTATCATTATATGATAGTTGCAGAGAAACGGTAGAACTATCTCAGGTTCATCAATATTCATTATCAGAATCAGTTAAACAATTAGTTGCACAAGTTGATGATTCTTTATTAGAGTAAGTAGTAAGCAAAAAAAAGGAAAAAAATAGTGGTAATCCTTGGCATTGATCCAGGATTTAAATGTGCTGGATTTGGAATTTTGAAAAAAGAAGGGCGTCAAGCCCTTCTTCTTGATTATGGTTATTTGACCATGTCATCATCTGATAGTCTTATAATTCGTGTTGGTGAATTTCATAATTTTTTTGAAGATAAAATTATTACTCATGGCGTTACAGTTATAGCATTAGAAACGCCTTTCTTGGGTAAAAATGCTCAAAATTTTCTAAAGCTTGGCTATTTGCGCGGCATACTATATCTTCTTGCGCATAAATACAAAACAAATGTATGCGAATTTGCTCCCACTGAAGTTAAACAGTCAGTGACTGGTTTTGGTGGAGCAACAAAAGATCAAGTAGCACGTGTGATTTTGCAACTGTTTCCGGGAATGGAAGTTCCCAAAAAGGAAGATGTAACTGATGCATTAGCAGTTACTTTATGC
>Ga0206806_1005_pt2 | contig 73170 bp, 61 predicted proteins | sample Alteio_BWOrgCont_60_FD_152911 | JGI IMG/M metagenome (GOLD analysis project Ga0206806, IMG submission 152911) | Enriched cells from forest soil in Barre Woods Harvard Forest LTER site, Petersham, Massachusetts, United States -... | ecosystem: Environmental > Terrestrial > Soil > Temperate forest >... | reverse complement strand
CTTGCCAATATTACCGGGGCCTTAAAAGAGCAATTCAACTGGCTTTGGGTTGGATTTTATATTGTTAAGAGAGATGAGCTTGTGCTTGGCCCTTTCCAGGGGCCGGTGGCCTGTACAAGGATAAGAAAAGGCAGAGGTGTATGCGGAACAAGTTGGGCGGAGGCCAAAACACTTATTGTGCCCGATGTTGAAAAATTCCCCGGGCATATTGCCTGTAGCAGTTTATCACGGTCGGAGATCGTAATACCAATAATTCGTAATAGTGTGGTTGTTGCCGTTCTTGACGTTGATAGTGTTGATGTGAATACCTTTAACGAAACAGACCGGCAATACCTTGAAGAAATTATTGGGTTGATTGAATGGGAGTAAAGCCAAAACTGGGCTATTAAAGACATTGCGGATGTGTATTGGCGGGTCACTATCTCAAACGAAAGCCTTAGCAGTAATAGCGGCAAAAAGTTATGGTACTTAATCAATCACCTTCACCACGTTCAAATCATTATCTAATACAGCCATTTTAGCTAAATAACCATCGCGGATAAGGCCAATGCGGTCGCTCATACCCATTACCCTTGCAGGGTACAGGCTGCACATGCGCAACGCTTCTGATAAAGAAATGCCCACCTTATGGACAAGGTTGTATACTGCTTTTGCCATGGTTAATGCAGAACCACTTAGTATACCGTTGCTGGTGTATTTATCGCCTTCAAACACATGCTGGTAATACCCCTCGCTTGTTTCGGTAACAGAATCGGTAATTACAAACAGCCTTTCATTCATCAGCTTTTTAGCAATCTGTATGGCAGGGTAGTCAACATGGTGGCCGTCGGGTATAATGCTTGCACATACACCGGGGTGGTTAAAACATGCGCCTACAAGGCCGGGCGCACGGTGTTGCAGGGGGCTCATAGCGTTAAACAGGTGCGTTGCGGTTACAATGCCTTTGTCAAAAGCACGGTTAGCCTCTTCATAAATAGCATTGCTGTGCCCTGCTGAAATTACAATATCGCGCGATTGTATCAATTCAATCACTTCATCAGAAACTAACTCTGGCGCAAGAGTGATTATCTTAATTACATCTTTACCATAATCCAATAGTTCCTTTGCCTGTTCAACCGTTGGTGAAAAAATCCATTCAAGCTTATGCGCTCCGCGTTTTACCGGGTTCATCCACGGCCCTTCAACATGCAGGCCCAGCACACCTTTGCCGCCTTTTGCCCAATAATCGCGTATGGCGTCTACACATTTAAAAATAACCGGGTAGGGATTTGTAGCCACAGTGGGCATACAATACGCCGCGCCGCCATTAGTGCTGTATTTATATATTTCTTCAACACTTTGGGCTTCGGGGTAAACGGCTAATAACCTGCCGTGGCTGCCATACAACTGCAGGTCAATAAACGCGGGAACAATATAAGCGTCGCCAAAATCAATAATAGGTATATCGCCGTCGATTGATACAAGAGGAAGCACATCTTTTATATAATCATCTTCCACCAAAACCGCATGGTGCGGCAACATTTCCTTTCCGTTAAAAACTTTATGGGCAGTGTAACAAACAGTATTAATCATGTTTAATAGTAAATTTATCTGCATCTCTCCAAAAAGGGAACTTATTTCTTATTTCGTCCAGTTTTTCTTTTTCAAGTGTAATAGTAAACACATCTTCATCATGCTGCTTCTCATAAAGTATCTCGCCAACAGGGTTTACTACCATGCTGTTGCCGCTATGGTAAATATTGTTGCCATCGTGCCCAACGCGGTTAACGCCTACAACATAACATTGGTTGTCTATCGCCCTTGCCTGTAACAGTGTACGCCATGGGTGCATGCGGCGCTCAGGCCAGTTTGCAACATAAAACAGGCAATCGTACTCACACCCTGTTCTTTCCCCGCCCTTTAGGGCCGCAGCTTGCCTTGCCCAAACAGGAAAGCGCAGATCGTAACACACCTGCAAGTTTATTTTCCAGCCTTTTACTGATGCTATCAGTCTTTTACTGCCTGCTGTGTAATGCTGGTCTTCATGACCGTACGCAAAAAGGTGGCGTTTATCATAATAACCATATTCTCCGTTTGGCAGCATCCATATTAAACGGTTATAATAGCTTTTGTTTTCTTCAATAATAATGCTGCCCGTAAGTATAACCCTTTTTTCAGCCGCGGTTTGTTTCATCCATGCAACTGTATGCCCATCCATACTTTCAGCAAATAATTCAGGCTGCATGCTAAAGCCTGTGCTGAACATTTCGGGCAGCACAACAATTTCTGTCTTTTCCTGTATGCCCATAATTTTATCGTGCAGCATGACAAGGTTAGCAGCTTTATTTTCCCAATGCAATTTTGTTTGTATAAGTGTTATTGTTAATGATGACATGGGAACAATTGAGGTATAAAAATAGATATAAACAGCTTTTAGGTTACATGACGATAAAAAATAAATTATCGCGGCTTAACTGTAAATCGAAGCAACATGTTTGAGACACAAGCGTGAATCAGCGATCGTGAAACGGCAGACGATAAACGCCCAAGCAAAGAAATCATCGCATTCACAATTGACGTTTCACGCCTCACAATTGCCCCTGCACCATCAACGCTGCTCTCTCCAAATCTTCGGGCGTGTCTATTTCAACACCCATATAATCAACAATAACCATTTTAAGTGGTATGCCATTTTCCAGGTAGCGCAGGCATTCAATTTTTTCTGCATTTTCCAGCGGTGTCGTTGGCCAGCTTGTAAAATTCATTAATGCCTGTTTGCGAAAAGCATAAACTCCAATATGCTCATAATATACACTTAATGCTTCTTTATTTCTTGGATAAGGTATTACAGAGCGGCTAAAAAATAACGAATTACTGTTTTTATCAACGGCCACTTTTACATAGTTTGGGTCGGTAATAAACCGTTCGTCTTTTAATACCTGCATTAGGCTAGCAACCTGCACTTTCTCATCTTCAAATACATTCAGCAGTTTATACAAGGGTTCTCTTTTTACAAAAGGCTCATCACCCTGCACATTCACAACAATATCAATATCCATGTCTGCCACTGCTTCCGCAATGCGGTCGCTGCCACTTTCATGCGGCTTCTTGCTCATTACTGCCTTGCCGCCGTTACCGGTTATTTCATCATAAATGATCACGCTGTCGGTGGCTACAATAACATCATCAAATAAGCCTGTAGCTACTGTATTATCGTAAGTGTGGCGAATAACGGATTTAGGCCCCAGCATTTGCATAAGCTTTGCGGGAAAACGTGTTGCCGCATAACGTGCCGGTATTAAAGCTGCCTTTTTCATAGCATGCAAAGATAAGAGGGGTGGGTTATCTACGAAATACGAATGAGGTACAAATATACGAATGTGAACAGCGTAGTATTTTACGATTGCTACAGTTGTAGCTGCAATGAATAAAGGCCGGGAAAACATCGGGAGCATTGAACCGCACCGTCAATTCGTATATTCGTACCTCATTCGTATTTCGTAGATTTCTCTTGATAATTTTTTTATAAAGCTGCCCTGACTGAAAGTTTTGTGAAAATCGGCGAATAAAAATCAAGCGCACACTTTTTTTTACCACCTTTCCTGCTTTCCGCCGCAACATTCATCAATTTTAAACTATATAAAATTTCCCGATGAAAAAGCTCTTTATGCCCCTTGCCGGTATAGTTGGTATTATAACATCGCACGCGCAGGATGTATCAACTGCCAAATGGATGGCGCAGCCTGTAACCATTGACGGTATTGCAACCGAATGGCACCAGCCCCTTAATTTTTATGACTCTGAAACAAAACTGTTGTTTGCCCTTTCAAATGACAGTACTAATATTTACCTGTGTTTTGAAGCAAAGGACAATATGACTGAAATGAAAATTATGCGCGCGGGTATGCGCATTGAACTGGATACAAAAGGCAGGGATGGGCGCAGCGCCAGCATTGAGTTTCCTTTGCCACCGAAAGAACGCAGCGGCACAGATGAAGCTGATAACAGTTTTCGCAAAGGCGGAGGCGACACCAGTATGTCCGCAGGTGGTTTTGGTGGTCGCAGAGGGAATGCATCAGCGTACAGGCAACGGTTTTTAGCAGACAATATAACTATGGATGTAAAAGGCTTCGCCGATGTAAACGGCATTATACCTATACGTGGCAGAGCTGTTAGCGTGGCCATGAATTGGGACGAAGCCGACAACCTTTTTTATGAAATTTGCATACCCATAAAACAGTTGTTTGATGATGGCTATACTGCAGATAACATACTAAAAGAAATTACGCTGCATGCTTACGTAAATGCCGTCCAGGGCGGCGGTGGCGGTAACAGAGGAGGAGGAGGCGGTGGATTTGGAGGTGGCGGTTTTGGTGGCGGGGGAAGAGGCAGCGGCATGCGCGGCGGTGGAATGAGGGGTGGCGGTGGCCGGGGCGGTGGCGCGCAAGGCGGTGGCATGACGGGTGACAGAAGCTCTCTGTCCGAAAAAACATCTTTTAAGCAAAAGTTTGTGTTAGGTACCAATACTCCGCAATAGCTGGCTATTTTTGCAGGAATGGCAACGGCACAACACGGCGCCATAAAAAGGCATGTGGCAACAGCTTATACAACAACTGCAGCACGGTAATATAAAGGCGCTTGCAAGGGCAATATCCCTTGTAGAAAATGGTGTGGAAGGGTATGAAGAACTGCTTGTACAATTACCAAATACAAGCACTGCAATTATAGGTATTACTGGTGCACCCGGTGCTGGCAAGAGTACTCTTGTTGATGCACTGGCAGGGGAATATGTACAGGCAGGTAAAAAAGCAGGTATTATTTGTGTTGACCCGTCCAGCCCTTTTAGTATGGGCGCCGTATTGGGCGACAGGGTGCGTATGAGCAGTTGGTATAGCCACCCGCAGGTTTATATACGCTCACTTGCCACACGGGGCAGCCTGGGCGGTTTAACCCCTGCAATTATTGAGATAACAGATGTTATAAAAGCTGCCGGTTTTGATATTATAATAATTGAAACGGTAGGCGTTGGGCAAAGCGAGGTAGAGATTGCAGGCCTGGCTGACGCCACAGTGGTGGTTATGGTACCCGAGGGCGGCGATGAAGTGCAAACAATGAAGGCCGGCCTGATGGAGATCGCTGATATTTTTGTGGTGAATAAGGCAGACCGCCCCGGTGCTGATATTCTTGTAAAAAACCTTCATCTTATGCTGGCCCCGGCATTTAAAAATAAAGCCCACGCCATACCAATAGTAAAAACAGCAGCCCTGCAAAAGCAGGGCGTGCCTGAATTATTTGAAAAGATTGAAACATATATTGCATGCCTGCAATCTTCCTCAAAAAAATATAACCTGCTGGCTGAAAGGGCTTACCAGCTTATACAGCAAAAGCGCATGCGCAATGTTAATAAGACTATGTTGCTTGATGCAATACAAAAACAATATAACACCAGTTTTAACCTTTACCGGTTTGTTGAAGAATGGGGTCAGCAAAAGTAGTAACCTGTTTGCTTCACGATGCTTTTGCTATGTTTAAGTGCCCCCTCACAAATTTTTAAAAAAGTTAGTTTTAGCCTAAGCATTTTGACCTAACCAGGACACCTTTATAGCAATGGATAACGAAGCTTTTATAATAAGACCGGCGACAAATGCAGATATTACTATCGTAAAAAATATTATTGCAACAGTATTAACTGAGTATGGACTGAAACATGAAGATGGCGGAAAAGACAAAGACCTGAATGACCTTGAAAAAAATTATTTCGCCAATAATGGCTTTTTTGGTGTTGTAGAAAATAAAGCATCCCTTCAAATTGTGGGCACTTTTGGTTTGTACGTTGTTGGCGAAGATATTTTTGAATTAAGAAAAATGTACCTGCTTAAACAGGTAAGAGGTAAAGGACTTGGAAAACTGATGCTCAACACAGTTATTGACATTTGCAAGAAAAAAAATGCCCAGACAATAACATTAGAGACCATCGCCCCATTAAAAGAGGCGATTGCCATGTACAGAAAATTTGGCTTTACAGAAATAAAACCTAAAGAAATTAATGCCAGGGTAGACCAGGCGTTTGAGCTGCACCTTGATTAAAGCAAGTTCAGCGGAATAACAACATAATATTTTAGATTTACTATAGCTGTTTAATACCTTTAGCCGTAAATTGTAATGGGGATAAGAAAACCCGGTACAATTTCGTGAAAAACTCTGTGGGACTCTGACCTTCGCTGTTAAAAAATCCTCTACAAAAACTTTAAACCGGAGACTTCAAACTGAAAATTCCTTGCTCTGTAATTAACCCATATCCTGCAACCCACTTGCCATTCGCGCAAATTTGCTTAAGTTTAGTACCTAATTGTGTGCAGGTATGAAAAATTATCCCAGCATTTTTAACGATGTTATCGGCCCTGTAATGCGCGGGCCTTCAAGTTCGCACTGCGCCGCGTCCCTGCGCATTGGCAGGCTTTGCCGCGACCTTGTTAATGGCAATGTACAGCATGTTTTGATTGAGTTTGATCCCAACGGTTCACTGGCAACCACGCACAAAAGCCAGGGCAGCGATATGGGTTTGTTTGGTGGTTTTCTTGGCTGGGAAGCGTATGACGAAAGGCTGGCAGATTCGGATAAGCACCTGCATATTGCAGGCATTGCGGCCGAAATTGAGATACATGGTATTGGCGCTTCTCACCCCAATACTTATAAGCTTACTATGAGCAATAAGGATGAGTGCCGCAGACTAACAGCTATTTCAACAGGCGGCGGAATGATCGAGGTTATTGAAATTGATGGCGCTGCTGTAAGCATGAAGGGTGATTTTTTTGAAACACTGGTATATTGTACCGCAACGAAAAATGTCATTGATTTTTTAAATAATGCTTTCGCTTATGATGAAATAACCGTGCATAACTGCGATACAATTTTTATTGAAATTAAGGCACAGGAATTTTTACCGCAGGGACTATGTAATGAATTATTGGCGATGGATGAAGTGCTTTTTATTAAAAGGCTGTCACCAGTGCTGCCAGTAATGTCCCGTAAGGATTTGGAAGTGCCTTTTATTACCAGCGAAGAAATGCTTGCTTATAATGAAGACAAAGACCTTTCATTATGGCAATTAGCAGCAGCGTATGAAGGTGCGCGTGGTAACATTTCAAACGAAGAGGTATTTGAGAAGATGCGTGATATTGTACGCATTATGTCTTCGTCCATACAGTCCGGTTTAAAAGGCACCAGTTACAACGACAGGATATTACCCAGCCAGTCACCGCAGTTTAAGGAGCAGATGGCAAAAAACAGGCTTATTGGCGGCGATGTAAACAACACCATTATAATGTATGTAACAGCCATGATGGAAGTAAAAAGCAGCATGGGTGTTATAGTGGCCGCGCCAACAGCCGGCAGTTGCGGCGCACTGCCCGGCGCATTAATAGGTACAGGCGATGCTACGGGGTTACCTGAAGATGAGGTGGTAAAGGGTATGCTGGCCGCCGGTTTAATAGGTGTATTTATAACCGCACATGCAACATTTGCTGCTGAGGTGGGTGGCTGCATGGCAGAATGTGGCTCAGGCTCCGGAATGGCTGCTGCGGCTTTAACAGGTATGGCCAACGGCACGCTTGACCAGTGTTTGGGAGCAGCATCTTTAGCCTTGCAAAATTCGCTTGGGTTAATTTGCGACCCCATTGGCAACAGGGTTGAGGCGCCTTGCCTGGGCAGGAATGTAATGGCAGCCACTAACGCCGTATCGTGTGCCAATATGGCCTTGTCAGGCTACAAATATCTTATACCGCTGGATGAAGTGATAGAAACGATGAAGGCAGTGGGTGATGAAATACATCATACCCTGCGCTGCACTAATCTTGGGGGATTATCTGTTACAAAAGCTGCCAAACAAATTGAAGGTATGCTGGAAGGGCAGCCGCAACAGTTTTTTAAAGTGTGCTAGCTATAAATGCCATGTTCATTGTCGTTAACACTCTCCATAAAAATCTTAAACTTCAAACTGGAAACTTTAAACGCTGGGCGCTTCTTATTCACCCAGCAACGCTTCAATCGCCGCATGGTATTTCTCAAAATCAAAGCTTCGTAAAACGGTATTCATCATCGCTTCAACTTTGTCATTGCACAAATTACCAATGCTGCCTTCGTGCGTATGCTGTACATTAGTTGTATAATTGTACTCACCGCTTTCAATACCCATTCCCACCTGCTTGTAGGCATCCCTGAACGGTGTGCCCTGCAATACAAGCTTGTTTACTTCCCCTACACTAAACAGGTATTTGTATTTTTCATCTTCCAGTATATTCTTTTTTATCTCCATATTGCTAAGCATCAGTTCAGCCATGCTTAAACAGTTGCGTAATGTTTCAAAGGCTGGAAATAAATGCTCCTTCAGCAACTGCAGGTCGCGGTGATAACCGGAAGGCAAGTTGGTGGTCATCATCATTATTTCGTTGGGCAATGCCTTTATGCGGTTGCAGTGGCTGCGTATCAATTCAAATACGTCAGGGTTTTTTTTGTGCGGCATTATACTGCTGCCTGTAGTTAATTCTGTGGGGAAACTAACAAAGCCAAAATTTTGATTAAGAAATAAACACGCATCCATGCTAAGCCTTGCCAGTGTATCTGCAACATTAGCAAGCGCCGAAGCTACAATTCGTTCAGCTTTACCACGGCCCATCTGCGCGTATACTACGTTATAGTTTAGATCAGCAAACCCAAGCAATTGCGTGGTAAGCGTTCTGTTAATGGGGAATGACGAACCATAACCGGCAGCAGAACCCAGCGGGTTTTTGTTTGCCACATTAAAAGCTGCGTGCAGGGTTATGGTATCGTCAACCAGGCTTTCAGCATACGCCCCAAACCAAAGCCCGAATGATGATGGCATAGCCAATTGCAGGTGTGTATAACCCGGCAACAGGTCATCTTTATGCTTTTCACTTTGTGCAATAAGCAACTGGAAAAATGAATGTACCGCGTTAACCGTAGTTTCAAGTTCAGCACGTAAAAATAGCTTTATGTCAACCAGCACCTGGTCGTTACGGCTGCGGGCAGAGTGTATTTTTTTGCCGGTATCGCCAAGTTTCTCCGTTAGTAAAAATTCCACCTGCGAGTGAACGTCTTCAATGCCATCGGCAATAGCAAAAGCCTGGTTACCGGTTGCCAGTTCCAGGTTACCAGTACGATGAGATTCAGTTGTCTTATATATTTCGCGCAACTCTTTTACAAGCTCTCTTTCTTCTTCATTAGTAAGCAATCCCACACTTGCCAGCATTTTTGCATGGGCTATATTGCCAAGTACATCATAGGGCGCAAGCATTAAGTCAAATTCACGGTCTCTTCCAACAGTGAAAGTTTCAACTTCTTTTAACGAGGCTGTATTTTTTTGCCACAACTTCATAATTCAAATTTAGCTAAATAAGCCTTGGCTTAAATATCCTATGTAACTTAAAATCATTAGCTACCGGCAACCAGCCTTTCTATCAACCTAACATACATTTCAATCCCCGCTCTTATTTCATCCAGGTATATATATTCATCTGCTGTATGGCTTCTTGCGCTATCACCCGGGCCCATCTTCAATGTCGGAAAATTCATTAGCGCTTTGTCGCTTGTTGTTGGGCTACCGTAATAGCTTCTTCCCAATGCAATGCCAGCCTGTATAAGAGGGTGACTTATTGGGATTGATGTTGAGCGCAACCGGCTGCTGCGCGGCTGCACATCACAGCTAACATTTTCGCGGATAATGCCAAGCACTTCTTCAAATGTGTACAATTCGTTCACGCGCACATCAACGGTAAAACGGCACTCATGCGGTACTACGTTATGCTGGCTGCCCGCGTTAATAATAGTAACACTCATTTTCATTGGCCCTAACAAGTCAGACACCCTGTCGTACCTGTACGACATAAACCACTGAATATCTTTTACCGCCTTATAAATAGCATTATCGCCTTCTTCTCTTGCCGCGTGACCGGCGCGACCGTGCGAGGTGCAATCCAATACCAGCAGGCCTTTTTCAGCAATAGCCATATTCAGCAAAGTGGGTTCGCCAACAATACCAAAGTCAATTTTTGGTAAACGCGGCAACAGTATTTCAATGCCGTTATGGCCGGAAATTTCTTCTTCTGCGGTGGCAGCTATAATAAGGTTGTATTTAAGATCCTGCTGGTTATAAAAGTGGATAAATGTTGCTATCAGCGACACCAAACAACCACCTGCATCATTACTGCCAAGGCCGTAAAGTTTGCCATCCTTTTCAATAGGTGTAAAAGGGTCGAGAGTATATGCTTTGTTTGGCCTTACTGTATCGTGGTGTGAATTAAGTAAAATAGTCGGTTTGCTCTCATCATAATATTTATTCCTGGCATAAATATTATTCATATAGCTATAAGTGGCAACGCCCTTTGACTCAAGAAAGTTCTCAATGATCTCCGCGGTTTCTTCCTCCTCTTTACTGAGCGACGGTGTCGAGATAAGTTTTTTTAGCAACAAGATTGCATTAGCCGCAAGGCCATCAATATTTACATGTTCACTGTTATTAAGTTCAGTCATAAATAGTTTTCTTTAAGCGCTCTCCGCTTCAATAGAAGTACCCTTTACACTTTCTATCAATCCTTCAAGTTCTTCTGCCTTGCCAATTACCACCCGGTGTACGCCTTTTTTTATGGCAGCAAAAGCATTATCCAGCTTGGGTATCATGCCTGCAAATATTACCTGCTTCGCTTTTAACTCATTGTAAGAAGACGGGGTGATTGTTTTAATAACCGTTGCATCATCATTTGCATCCATCAGCACACCAGCTTTTTCAAACGAGTATATTAAATGCACTTCATATAACCCACCCATTGCCTGCGCAATTTCCTGCGCAATGGTATCAGCATTTGTATTTAATAGAACACCTTCCTTATTGTGCGTTATAGGTGCAAGAACAATATTTGTGTCCTGCAGCAAAAGACCGTTTAAGAATTTTGTATTAACGCTATCCACGTCGCCAACAAAACCATAGTCTATAGTGGCGTGTTCTCTTTTGTGGGATTGAATTAAATTACCATCGGCGCCACACAAGCCAACAGCGTTACATCCCTTAGCCTGCAAGTGGGCAACAATATTTTTATTTATATAGCCGGCATACACCATTGTTACGATCCTCAATGTATCCGCATCTGTAATTCTTCTGCCGTCAACCATTTGCTGTTCAACACCCAACTGCGCCGCCAGCTTTGTTGCAAGTTTACCACCACCATGAACTAAAATTACCCTCGCATTTTTTGCAACAGCAGCAAATGATGTAAGAAATGACGCCAGCTTATCGTCATCGTCAATAATATTACCGCCAATTTTTATCACAAACAATCTTTCCATCATACCTTATTTGCTTGTCAGTATGGAATGAATAACCGCCTGTGCCGCCCAAACCCTGTTACCTGCCTGCTGGGTAACAATGCTGTTTGTACCGTCAAGCACTTCATCACTCAGCTCAACATTTCTTCTTACGGGCAGGCAATGCATTACCCTTGCATTATTGGTAAGTTTCAGTTTTTCTTCAGTAAGCATCCATTCAGGGTCATTCTCATAAATTTTCCCGTAGTCAGTATAGGTACTCCAGTTTTTTACATAAACAAAGTCTGCATCTTTCAACGCTTCATCCTGGTTGGTTGTTATAGCCGCACCATTTGTAAACTCAGTAGAAAGCTCATAATCCTCGGGGTGGGTTATTACAAAATCAGCTTCACCCCACGCGTTTACCCATTGAGAAAAACTATTTGCAACACATTGTGGCAATGCCTTTACATGCGGCGCCCAGGTAAGCACAACTTTGGGTTTACGGATTGTGATTGATTGCCTCCAGTTTTCTGTAATAGTAATGATGTCTGTAAGGCTTTGCAGGGGATGCAGCGTAGCGCTCTCCAAACTTATTACCGGTACGCCGCAATATTTAATAAATTGGCTAATGTATAATTCACTATAATCATCAGTGCGGTTTTGCAGGCCGGGAAAAGTGCGTATACACAAAATATCAAAATAACTGCCCAATACCGGGGCTGCATCTTTTATATGCTCAACCGTATTGCCGCTCATAATCGCGCCTTCCTCAAATTCAAGCGCCCAGCCTTCTTTATCAACATTAAACACAATAGCATCCATGCCAAGGTTTGCAGCAGCAACTTGTGTACTTAAACGTGTACGCAGGCTGGGGTTAAGGAACAGTAAACCAATACGCTTACCGACACCAAGTGCTTTATCTTTAAAAGGATTGGCTTTGTAAGCAAGAGCCTTTTCAACAAGCGCATTAATGTTGCTTACATCATTAACTGAAATAAAATTTTGCATAAGCCCCTGCCCCTAAACGGGAGATATTTTTAATTGTTGACTATCCTGGTGAATAGATCAGTATATTAACAACAGCCAGCTTCTTTAAGCCGTAACAGTAGTCATTTCAGTAATCGCTTCCTGCAATGCTTCTAAAAACTCATCAGACTGTTTTCTTGATATAGCCAGCGATGGCAATAACCTTATAACATTTGGTTTTGATTCGCCGGTGAAAACATAAAAATCGTCCAGCAATTTTTTGCGAAGCCCTTTTATATTTCCGGGTACATCAAAACCAATCATTAGTCCCCTGCCACGTATATTTTCAATGCCGTCAATAGTTTTAAGCCTGTTCATCAAATACATACCGCGCTGCTTGGCCATTTCAATCAAATTCTCCTCTTCAATAATTTCCAGCACCGCTAACGCAGCAGCACAAGCCAGGTGATTGCCACCAAAGGTGGTACCCAGCATGCCATGTTTTGGCTTTATATGTGGCGCAATCAAGACGCCGCCAATAGGGAAACCATTGCCCATACCTTTTGCCATGGTGTATATATCGGCGTTTACGCCTGCCTTATCATGCGAGAAGAATTGCCCGCTGCGGCCATAGCCGCATTGTATAGCATCTGCAATATATACTGCGCCAGTTTGGTCGCACAGGCGGCGTATCAGTTGTAAAAAGGCGTCGCTGGCAACATTTATACCGCCAACACCCTGAATACCCTCAATAATAACCGCGGCAACTTCCGCGCCCTTGGTTTGAAAGTATGCTTTCAATGCTGCCTCATCATTAAAGGGAAGAAAATCAACATTTGCTGTTTGATTAACTGGCGCCACAATAGCAGGGTTGTCAGTAGCCGCCACAGCAAGCGAAGTTCTGCCATGAAACGATTTTGAAAATGCAACTATCTTTTTCTTGCCGGTGTGAAATGATGCAAGCTTCAGCGCATTTTCATTTGCTTCTGCACCGCTGTTGCACAGGAACAACTGGTAATCTGTTTTCCCGCTAACTTTTGCCAGCTTGTCAGCCAATTGCTGTTGCAGTGGTATATGAACAGAGTTTGAATAAAAAGCAATTTTTTCAAGTTGTTCTTCAATTCTTTTTACCCAATGCGGGTGTGTGTGCCCGATGCTTATCACCGCATGGCCACCGTACATATCAAGGTATTGCACGCCATTTTCATCCCATACATAAGAGCCAAGCGCTTTTGTAATTGTAATGTCATTAACCGGGTAAACGTCAAATAAAGTCATAAGTAACCCTCCAAACCTCCCTAAAGGGAGGCTTTTTGTTGTTTAGTTTTATATTTTTTATGTTTCGTTGCTATTAACATCGTTGCCAGAATATCAATTATTTTTTAAGGCTCAACCAGCTTCAAAGTCCCCCTTCAGGGGGATTTAGGGGGTTTATAATATAGATCCCTTCAGCCTCAACCCAGCTGTTTCCTCCAGCCCGAACATCAAATTCATATTCTGCACGGCCTGCCCTGATGCACCTTTCAATAAATTATCAATGGCCGAATGAACCACCAGCGTATTGCCCTCTTTCTCTAATTGAATAACACATTTATTTGTGTTAACCACCTGTTTTAAAAATATTGCATCATCACTAACTATGGTAAACGGGTGCAACTCATAATATTCTTTGTAAAGATCATTCAATGCATCTTTTGACAAATCGCACTGCAAAGTAGAGCTTATAAAAATACCGCGTGTAAAATCACCACGCCATGGCACAAATCTCACCCCTGCACCATCATTATTTGACGGATTATTGGGAAATGCTACCTGCAGTTGATGAAGTGATTGGTATATTTCACCCAAATGCTGGTGGGTTAATGTTTTATATGCCTGTATATTATTAGCCCGCCAGCTAAAATGCGATGTAGCGCTCAAACTTTGCCCCGCCCCTGTTGAACCCGTAATGCCGGTTGTGTACACATCATTAAGCAATCCTGCTTTTGCAAGGGGTAACAAGCCTAATTGAATGGCAGTTGCAAAACAACCTGGGTTTGCAATATTAGTCGCAGATATTATTTGCTCTTTGTTAAGTTCAGGCAAGCCATACACGAATTGGCGGTTGCCTATTGAAGATTGAGGATTAAGGCGAAAATCATTCGATAGGTCTATGATTTTCGTTTCCGCTTTTATATATGAAAGATTAGCCTCCAAAAATTTTCTGGCTTCACCGTGGCCAGTGCAAAGAAAAAGCACATCTGCAAAGCCAAGATTTTCAATTACATTTTTATCTGAAAACAACAAGTCCGCTTCACCCAGCAAATCCTGGTGAACTGAAGAAATTGGCTTGCCGGCATTGCTTTTACTATCAATAAATGCAATTGCAGCGTGAGGGTGATTAATTAACAACCTTATCAGCTCCCCGCCGGTATAACCAGCTCCGCCAATTATACCAACCTTTATGCCCCCGTCCCCTGAAGGGGGGCTTATATGTTGGTTACCATTATCCAAAGTATCGTTGTTCATGACTTTTCCCTGCTGATAATAAGATTAATTGTGCATCGTCCCAAGTCCCCCCATTTAGGAGATAGGGGCGAATCTATCTCCACTGGTTGATGGTTGCGAGCTCAAAATAAATTCAAGCCCCTCATCGGTATTGTTTATTATCCTGTGTGGCTTTCCCGCTTCAATATGAAAGCCTTGCCCTTCATCAACCTTATACACTTCCCCGTATACTTCAAAGGTTGCAGTTCCAGATAAAATAAAAAAGAACTGCTGCGATTGTTTATGATAATGTAATATTTCCTCAGTATTGGCTGGCATGTATTCCTGCTTAACAGACAGCCCGGGCGTATCAACCAATACCCACCCGTCGCAATTTTCACCCCATTTGTAATGGGAAAGCGGGCTATATTTTGAAAGTGTTTTCATTAAATTTTAACCTTATCTATATTCCTGATTATTTCCATATCCTATTAACATTATATGCATCAAATGCTTCATCTGCGCTAATTACAGGCATATTTTCTGAGAAGGACTGCGCTATTATCAATCTGTCAAAAGGGTCCCGATGATTTAATGGCAAATGCCGCGTATAATAAATATGATCTAAGGATATCGGAAGTAATTTAAAATCATATTTTTCGAGTGAAGAATTTATAAAACTATCGAGGTCACCTTCAATATTTAATTTTTGAATTTTTATTTTAATGGCAATTTCCCAAATCGAAACATAGCTCAAAAAAATTTCGCTCTCACTTTCCATAATATTTTTTGCCGAAATGGAGAGATTATCTGGTTGTTGAGACATCCAAAGTAAAACCTGCGTATCAGCTAAGTATTTTTTCATTATATATACTCTTTGAAATCTTCAGGTGTGTTATTAAAGTCCTCTGCTATCCATATTTTATCTTTTGCCCAACCCATATTCCTCTTTCGCTTTTCCGAAATAGAAATCGCCTCTTCTTCAGGGGCATTGTATTTCTGAATCAAATAATCAACAAAATCTTCAACCTCCCGTTGTTTTTCAGGGGATAATTGATTCACCTTTTCTAAGATATTTGTTTTCATGCTTCAAAAATTATTTACCAAAAATACTAATAACTTAAAAGCACTATGCGTGCGTATTATTTTAGCTATTACCTTCCGCATCATTCTTAACCTGGTAATACATGCCTGTTTGGTTGCCGAATATTTTACTAAAGCCTCTTACATCCTCACCAGACCATCCACTGTTCATTTCACCATATTTTCCAAACTTACTGTTCATCAGGTCATACTTGCTTTCAATACCCGCAACCTGGAAGCGATAAGGTTGCAAAACTACATATACATCGCCGCTAACACTTTGTTGGCTGCTCTGTAAAAATGCCTCTATATCACGCATCACCGGGTCAAGTATCTGCCCTTCATGCAGCCAGTTACCATAAAAATTGGCAATCGTGTCTTTCCAGCTTAGTTGCCATTTGGTTAGCACATGCTTTTCCAGGGCATGATGTGCTTTTAAAATTACCATCGGTGCTGCAGCTTCAAAACCAACACGGCCTTTAATACCTATAATAGTATCGCCCACATGTATATCCCGGCCTATACCATACGGCCCTGCAATGCTTTGTAAATATTGTATTGCTTTGGCGGGGTGCTTAAAACTGTTACCGTCAACGCTAACCAATTCGCCTTTTTCAAAGCTCAGCTTTACTTCACGGCTGCCTTCCACGGTTACCTGTGTTGGCCATGCTTCTTCGGGCAACAAACCTTTTGATGACAGTGTTTCCCTGCCGCCAACGCTGGTACCCCATAAGCCTTTGTTTATCGAATAGGCTGCCTTTTCAAAATTCATTTCAACGCCCTTTTCCTTAAGATAGGCAATCTCCTGCTCACGGCTCAACTTAAGGTCACGTATGGGTGTTATAATTTCCACACCGGGGATCATAATATGAAAAACCATATCAAACCTTACCTGGTCGTTGCCGGCGCCGGTGCTGCCATGTGCCACGGCATCAGCATTTAAAGCTTTTACATGGTCTGCAATATGCAGCGCCTGTACCAGCCTTTCTGCACTTACGCTTAAAGGATAGGTATTGTTTTTTAGCACGTTGCCAAAAACAAGGTATTTTATAATGCGGTCATAGTAACCCTCAACAGCGTCGGCAGTAGTATGGGTTTTAACGCCTAGTTTATACGCATGCTGCTCAATTTTCTGCAACTCATCTTCACTAAACCCGCCCGTATTTACAATTATGCTGTGTACTTCGTAACCTTTATCTTCAGTTAAATATTTTACGCAGTAAGTAGTATCAAGGCCTCCGCTAAAGCCCAGCACAACCCTCTTTTTGTCGTTTGCAGTTTCACTCATGATAGTTTGAAAATATTTGATTGATGTGATGAAGATGATGTACTATGTAATCTTCTGCAAGAAATTGCAGCGTTACCAGCTTTTCCTGCTCTTTGCCAACGTTTACTTCAAGGCCGTAAGCTTCCTGGGGCATATTTGCCAGTATAACACAAATATGTTTGTTCAATAAGGCCCAAAGTTCAATTAAATCATGTTTGTTATAGTGCTGGTAATTTTGTTCGGCCACCCATTCGTCCTGGTGGTAAACAATATGGGGCCTGTTTATGTACTGCGCCCTTACAAAACGCTGTATGTTGTTTTGTGCCGAATCAACTAAATGCCCGGTTATTTCCTTTTTACTCCATTTGCCAGATGCGGGTTTTTGTGCAAATTCAGTATCCGGTATGTTGCTGAATTTATCGGTGTATTCTTCTACAAGCGCTAATAGCTGCTTAACCGTTTGCTGCATTTTTTACCTGTCTAATATATTAAGAAAATCGTCAATATTTACGCAATTAACCTTCGGGTATACTCCTTCCGTAAGTATTTTAAAGTGCTTGTCGTTGGTAACTAAAAAGTCAGCATACGATGCAATGTAACAGTCAACGTACTTATTATCATCATTATCTTCCTCTATAAGATCCCATTTAAAAAGTACATCCGTATTTTTCACATAGGGAGATTCATTAAGAAAATCTGTAAGCATTTCAGCCTTAACAGAGTTAAATTTTCTTTGAAAAACTTCAATGTATTCAAATATTATCTCGGTAGTTACACACAACATATAGTTACCCTGCACCAGTTTTTTGAAAATTACATGATATGAAGACGAGTTGTTCATGCACATCACAAAAATATTGCTGTCAATAACTACTCTCATTTATATGGAGTTCTGTAATGTTCATTTTTCCAACTGTCTGCAACTTCTCTTGTGTAGCCTTTCGCTGCAGATTCCGTTTCAATTGCTTTCACAAGCCTATTTGCGAGATATTCTGATAATACTTGCTTTAGCTCCAAAAGCTCTTCAGCTGTCTGATCTTTGTGGAACATTTTAATTATTTCAAGCTGGGCATTATTTAGCGCTGCCATAGGTTTTGTTTTAACCAAAATTACAAATTCAGAACATCAAAAAAATATTGCTAAAAATTAAAAAAATGGTGCAGCAAAGATTTCGCTCTTGACGAGCCTCCCGCGCTCTTTTCGCTGTCGTGGTTTTTGTCCTTAAACAGCCTTTGTTTCCATCGCAACAATCGTTCGTATAGCTTACTGTTCTTTTCAAAATGGTCTTTTGTTTCTTCGGGCTGGTAATGATCTTTAGGATCATACAGCATAGCTGTGCACATACAGTTCTTTCTCTCCTTGCTCATTAAAATATCATAATTCACACAGCTTTTACACCCTGCCCAAAAAGCTTCATCCTGGGTAAGTTCGCTGTAAGTTACAGGCTCATAACCAAGCTCGCTGTTTATTTTCATAACAGCAAGACCGGTAGTTAAGCCAAATATTTTTGAGTCGGGGTATTTTTCTCTCGACAATTCAAATATCCTTTTCTTAATACCCTTGGCCACGCCACTTTTACGAAAATCAGGAACTACTATCAGGCCGCTGTTTGCAACGTATTCGCCATGGCTCCATGTTTCAATATAGCAAAAGCCTACCCAGGTGCCATCCGTTAAATGAGCTATAACAGCCTTGCCCTCATCCATCTTCTGCGCAATATAAGCAGGGCTGCGTTTGGCAATACCTGTACCACGGGCTTTGGCCGATGTTTCCATTTCCGCTGTAATAGTTTCAGCGTAATGCACATCGCCACTATTGGCTACACGTATAATTATGTTACTGTTTTGTTCCACTTTGTTTGTTTGAAAAAATCTGCAATTAAACGAAGACTAAAAATCAAGCCAGAACTTATCATGATAAGTCCTTGCCAAAGCTCTGCACTTTTAAAAAAGGAATATCAGATACGTGGTCGTCGTACCGGTCGGAAGCAGGTTGGGTTACACAAAGAAACAACACCCACCAGTGAAGGGTGGTAAGCGTTATAATTAATATGTGTTGTGTTCTGTTTCAACTTCAGTTCAGTATAAAATGGTGAACCAATAATTGTTTGAGGGCGTAAAATTACAGATGTTTAAATTAAGTGTACAACTTTTTTTTAAAAGGTAAGTTAACGTTCATTAGCCTGGTGGCGCTTTCAGTTAAAGCCGGGCCTGCTGAAATTTAATTTACCGCCAAATGTTCGGGGCATTTTGTTAAAGAGGTTTTAAAACTAATATGCACCTGTGCATAGCGTGAAACTGAAAACCAATTAGATATGTTAAACCTGTGCACTGCTGTGAGCGATTGGCACGCTTTATGTTTTTTGGCATAGAATAATTGTTTTAACTAATTAAAAATCAGTTACCATGAAAAAACATCTTAAGAGTTTTATTGTTGCTGCTGCAAGTTTGTTTATTACCAATTTAGCAATTAGCCAGGTGCACGTTAATGTTGCAAATACAACAAAGGCTGCCGCAAAAGCTGCCGCGGCCGCTACCAAGGCTGCCGGCTCTGCAGGTAATGCCGCAGCTAAGGTTTCATCAACAACTGCCGCTACGGTAAATCAAACATCAGGTGCTGCCAGTGCAGCCGCAAATGCATCAACCAATGCGGCCACCTCTGCCGCCGCAAATACTACAGGTGCAGCAAATGCCGCGGTAAATACGTCAACTAATACAGCTGCAAATGCTGCTGCAGGCAATGCCGCCACAAATGCGGGTACTGCCGTTAACACAACCACGTCTTCGGCTGCTAATGCTGCACAAACGGGCGCAGTAAATGTTAGTGCAAATACAGGTTTGCAGGCAGGTACATCTGCTACTTCAACTGGCGCTGCACAACAAACAACCACATCGGCTGCCGGTGAAGTAAAAAAGCAGGCTGATGAAACTAAGCAAGACGCAAAAACCGATGCCAAAAACACAGTTAAGGATGCCAAAAGCGCTGTGAGCAATACTTCTGCAGGTGCAACAGCCACAGGAAGTGATAACGCAAACGGCAATGGATCTGTACAAAAAAATGCGGCAAATGTTTCTGCTCAAAACAATGCGCAGGCTTCTGCAAACGGCTATGTAAAAACAAGTGGCCAAGTTACAGGTGACGCAAAACAGCAGGCTGGTAATGCAGCATCGCAGGCTAAAGGCCAGGCTGCCCAGGCTAAAACTTATACTGCCAATGCCACCCATGCTGATGTAAAGCAAGCTTCTTCAACAAAAGTTTCTGCAAAAGCAAATGCAAAAGCCTCTGCAACCGCAAAAGGCAGATCATCATTAAATTAAAAAGTATTTTATCAAACACGCAACCCTAATCCCCTTAAATATCAAACCCATTTTCCGCTTTTGACGAAAACACCAACGTCCAACTTATGAAACCATTAATAAAAATGTTGCTGCTGTTTATTATAACAGGCAGCTGCGTGGCTGCAAGATCGCAAAATGCCCCTACCATAGACAGTACAAAAAATGACAGCACGGTAAGCACAAGAAAAAATGTTTTTAATGCCAGTGTAAACTATGTAAGCCGCCTTAATTATTTAGGCCGTGTTGATAGTTTAAAAAGCAGTGGCGTTTTTCCCGTTATCAGCTTCGATTCAAAAACCGGCCTGTATGCCACTGGCACATTTATTTTTACACAAAATAGTTTGCAGCCTTTAGCTTATGCCGGTACCAGCATTGAGGCGGGCTACAAGTTTCCAGAGAGTAAGCATTTTTCAGGTAATATAGCTTATTCGAAATTTCTGTACACAAATACTGCAGATATAGTGCAGTCGGCTGTAAAAGAGCAGGCAGCTGTAAATGCTACCTGGAAAAACAAATACGTAAATGTAACGGGCGGCGCCGAGTTGCGTTTTAGTGATCAAACAGATATTGGTGTAACGGGCACTTTAGACCATCTTTTTATCTTCAAACTTACCGGCATTAAAAAGTCGGCAATTGCAATTGACCCTACCGCCGCAATTAATGCGGGCTCGCAAAAGTTTGTACAAACATATTCTAAAAAAACTGGCGGCATTTTAGGGGGCCTGCCGGGCACAACCCAAACTACCACCCAAAACGTAAACCAGTTTAATATACTGGATTATGAGTTTTCCGTTCCGGTAGTGTTTGTAATAGACAAGTTTTATGCAGCGCTGACGCCCGCTTATGTTATGCCCCAAAATCTAATTGCTGTTAGTAATAAGCCTGAACTGTCAGAAACCGGCAGCAATATGTTTTACATAACCGCCACTGTAGGAATGCGTTTGGAGTTTCGATAAACGAAAAAACGACGTTAAAGCCATTTTAACCGGTGCATTTTAATACCAGCATGGGGTGATTTTTGCTATTTTTGCAGTTGCAAATTATAGTATATGATTAAAACGGGCAATACAATAATAAGTATTTATACCGAAATGACACCCAACCCGGAAACAATGAAGTTTGTTGCAAACAAGCTATTGTACCCGGGCAAAAGCATCGATTTTCCGGATGAAAGTTTTGCCGGGCCATCGCCGCTTGCTAAGGAATTATTCAGTTTCCCATTCATAAAAAGCGTATTTATAGCCAGCAATTTTGTTACGCTTACCAAAACCGGCGACACTGCCGATTGGCAGGATGTTATACCTACTATTAAGCAGTTTTTGAAAGATTATCTTGAAGCAGGTGGCCCTGTGGTAAATGAAGATGAGGTTGTTAAGGTAAAACAGGAAGCAAGCAATACAGTTACGGCTGATGACGATGACGTGGTGAAAAGAATTAAGGAGTTGCTTGAAAATTATGTAAAGCCTGCTGTTGAAATGGATGGCGGGGCTATACAGTTTAAAAGCTACGATGACGGCGTGGTAAACCTTATGCTGCAGGGCAGTTGCAGTGGTTGCCCATCATCAATGATAACATTAAAGGCAGGCATTGAAGGCATGATGAAACGCATGATACCCGAGGTAAAAGAAGTGGTTGCCGAAGCAGAGTAAACTAAATAACTTTTTATAGCAGTCCCGCCAAAAGGCGGGATTTTTTTATGCATAAACATATCTTCGCCCAATGAGTTTGCTTCAAATATGGAACGAATTTTTAACGGGTCTGCGCGATACATCGCCGCTTGAATATATTGGCGTATTTGCAGGCATAATAAGTGTATTATTTCAGCGCAAGGCAAATATTTGGGTATACCCTATCGGCCTGGTAAATACTGTTATTTATGTTTATATAAGTATAAAGGGCAGTTTGTTTGGCGAAGCGAGTGTAAACCTTTATTACACTATAATGAGCATTTACGGCTGGATACTATGGGCAAAGAAAGACGCAAACAAGGTTGCCGTATTAAACATAAGCTACAGCAGTAAAAAGGAATGGGTACAGCAGCTTTTGTTTTTTGCAGTGTTTTACGTTGCTATTTACGGTGCGCTTGTTTTTTTAAAGCAGGCATTTTATTCAAACACCATACCCTGGGCAGATGCTTTTGCCAGTGCATCTGCTTATACAGGTATGTGGCTTCTGGCAAAGAAAAAAATTGAAAGCTGGTACTGGTGGATCGTTACCAACACCGCATCAATACCCTTGTATTTTGTTAAGCATTACGTATTTACAAGCTTTCAGTACGTGGTATTATTAATACTCGCATTTGCAGGGCTGGTTTCGTGGATGAAAAAAGGTGCATCACAAAAAGCCGTTGCCTTTACTCATGAATGAAGTAAAAAAAATTGTAGTTATAGGCCCCGAATCAACGGGCAAAAGCACTTTATGCGAATTGCTTGCCGCGCATTATAATACTATTTGGTGTCCTGAATATGCACGTGAATACTTATTGGCCCATGGCGTTAATTATAATTACGACGACCTGTTGACAATCGCTGAAGGGCAGGTGGCGTTGGAGGAACAATATTTGTCAATAAAGGTCAAAAGGGAGGATAATGGTTCTCCGGCAAAATCTGCAATCTGCAATCTGCAATCTGCAATTCTTATTGATACCGATATGTATGTAATGAAGGTATGGTGTGAATATGTATACCACAAATGCCACCCATATATTCTTCAACAAATACAGGAGCGTAAATATGATCTATACCTGCTTTGCAGTACAGATCTGCCCTGGGTGCCTGATGTACTGCGTGAATATCCTGATGAAGCCTCTCGCATTGAGTTATACGGAATATACAAAAACCTGCTCTTAAACCAGTCAACCCCTTTTGTTGAAATAAGCGGGAGTTACGATGAACGTTTAAAAAAAGCTGTTATGGCCGTTGATGCATTGCTGGCGCGGGGCTAAACACGTTTATCAGGCCTGTGCGGTTGGGCCACCAAAGTTTAAAGGTATCTCAACCTGCTCAAGATCCTGTATTTTACCGTTACTTGCTTCATAGCGCTGCACATTATCTTCCAGTGCACGCATAAAGCGTTTTGCATGCATCGGCGTAAAAATAATACGGCTCTTTACCTTGCTTTTAGGGGTACCCGGCATAACGTTTACAAAATCTATCACAAACTCAGCATGGCTATGCGTAATAATAGCCAGGTTGGCATAGCTGCCTTCAGCTACTTCTTCACTTATTTCTATATTTAACTGGGTATTTGGCTGTTGTTCTGCCATGTTTTTTTGTTTGGCCGTTGTTATACGGTCGGTTACTGTGGCGTAAGATATTCATCAACAACGCGGGCATTGCCTGATGCATCGTTGTATTCCGTTTTAAAATGCATCACCCTTGTTACCGGGTTATAGTCCTGTATATCTATTTTAAAAGAGTCGTTCATAAACCCGGTTTCGTTGTTTATCATAATAGCGTTTGGTGCTATGCTTACTGTTTTAGTTACTGCGTTAAAGGTAACAATATATTGCCAGCCAACTATGCCCAGGTCAGAATAGCCAACTGCTACAACACTGTCAGACACTGTTGTGGTAACCTGCACCGGCAAAGCGGACAGGTCAACTGTGTCAGATATTACACCGCTTGCCATTGCCCCAACATAATCGGTTCTAACACCGGTAATGGCGTACCTGCCTGCAATAGGCGAACCAAGCTGGTTATAATAAATAGTTGACAGATCAGTGCTTATTGGGTGGCCCTGCGCATCTGTAAGGCTTATGGGCAACATATAGCTTTTGGTAAGGTTTGCTTTGCCGGTATAAATAGTAAGCGGTATGTTTACTGACCTTGCCCCGGCTGTAACTAACCCTGATGAATCTGCAAGCAGGAATAAAGAATCAGGCAGCAGCTCGTAATTTGTGCCATTTTGCTGGTTATACGCCACCCTCGCTGCATCATTAATTGCAATTTTTACACTAACATCGGTAGTTAATGTAATGGGCGAGTATATACCTGGGTTAACATACAAAATAGTGCTGTCAGGAATTGTAAGATCAAGCGGTGCACTGGCAAGGTTTGCAGTGCCGCCATTAGCTATTGCAAAATAAGCCGTAGTATCGGCATCGTTATGCACAACGTCTTTAAAACAGCCCGCAAACAAAAATGCGCCTGCCAATACAACAATTAAATTTTTCTTCATACTGCCGGTAAAAAATAATACCGCAAATAAAACTGAAAACGGCCACTCTTTGGCTGTTTTTATCAAAAAGTTATCATAAAGATTTGGTTGCCGTGCCGGCAAAATCAAATTAATCGCTTATGTAACCCTAAAAAACTATCTCAAAAGAAGCACATGGCCTTTCTTAAAAACCGTCCTGTTGTTGTAGTCTTTACCCCGTGCCTCATAAATATAAGTGCCGGTTGGCGCCTGCCTGCCATTGATGTTGCCGTTCCAGCCTGCAAGGTATGTTTGGGTTTGATAAACTATATTGCCCCATCGGTCATACACCCTAAAGTATTCCAGCTTCAATATCCCCACAGGAAACGGTTTGAATACGTCATTTTTCCCATCTCCATTTGGTGTAAACGCATCAGGCAGGTATATATCCGGGCCTTTGTAATAGGTTAAATGAATGGTATCAGTTAAACTGCAGCCATTAGCATTTGTTTCCTGAACGCGGTATGTTATATCCTGTGTTCCTGCTGCAACAGGGTTGGATGCAAAAGGGTTATCAAGCCCCGTTGACGGGCTCCACGAATAGGTGCCCCCGGTAGTGTCGTACCCGGCGTTTGCCTGTATAGTATATGGGTAACCGGACGTAATTACTGTATCATGCACAGGCAGTGGCAATGGGGCCAGGCGTATGTTTAAATACTGGGTGTCCTTACCCTCGCATCCTTTGTTTGTTGTTACATCTAAAATTGCTGAATAGCTTTGATCAGGTACCTTAAACGTATAAACCGGTGAGCTTAATGTTGATGTAAAGCTTGTACTGTCTTTTAAATTGGTAAACGTCCATTTTAAATTGTTAATACTCCCTATATCCGTGGTAGTGGTATTGGTAAATTTTATAGGCAGCCCCGTGCAGGCAACCCCATTTATAAAAAATGCGGGTTTTAAGGCCGGGTAAACAATCAGCTTCATATTGGCTGTGTCCGCGCAGCGATAGCCAGGCATGGTTATTAGTTGTACATTATAAGTTCCGGTATCGTAAGTATGAAAGGGGTATCTTTGGTTTGATGTTGCACCATCACCCAGTTTCCACAAATATTTGTTGTTATCCCACGTAAGCTCCGGGTGGTAAGGTATACTGCTGTCGGGCAAAATAACTACGTTTGATAAGCAACTGTTTACAAGGGGCGGCAATATGGCTTGTGGTATAGGCAAGGTTGAGCAGTCAAAAACCTTTATCACTACATCCCTGGTATGCGGGGTGCCGGTAACCTTTTCTCCGGCACGGTATTCATCCACCCCAACTGTTACAAGATAGCTGCCTGTATCATGCAGCCTGCCGTGCATATAACCGGTCGCAGGGTCAATTGAAACACCATCGCCTAACGGAGCACCTTCAGTATATTCGGGGCCTTTGTAAATTAAACTAAGAGTGCTGCCGCTGGTTTGTATAGATACCACGTTTACTCCAGTTGGCTTAACAAAAAAAGTTTTGGCAGGTGAAAAACTATATACCAATGAATCGCCGTCAGGGTCAACCGCACCAAACGTATGCGAAAAAGTGTCGTTCTTACAGACATTTAAAATAGTATCGCTGCTATTATTAAATACAGGGCTGCCGTTGTAACGCCAGATTTTACGCGATGGGAGATTTATGATGTATAATATGCCATTATAGTCGTACCCAACTGAAGGGCGCGTGCCATCTGTACCGGACCATGACGTACCGAGAGCCTGCCCGTCAACGCTAGATTTATTAAAATTATCAATCCGTATGTTTTGATAATTATCCCTGCAGCAATCTGGGAAAAATAAAGAATACCCTCCGTTATTATATGGAAGAACAACATCACAATGGAAATAATATATCCTGTAACAGGGTGGGTATGAAAAAGCTATACATGGGTCTGCAACATTAACTTGGTTAGAGGCAGAATCGTAAGCCCATACATAGCTTTGCGAGTTAGCAGAATTATCAAAATCATTAATGAAAAAAGGAAGCAATTTAGGGGCCGGATAATCACAGTCAATCACCATTTTAAATGTGAAATGATAATAATCCGGCTCCCCCGCATCAGCGGCACCTGGTATTATCTGATAGCTCACTTCCCCCGGTCTTTCTTCGGGTGGCAGGCTGTTTTGTGCTTTCGCTGCAAAACAGTTTATCATCGCTATAACGCAAATAATTTTTCTCACGTAGTAAAATTACCTGTATTCGCCCTTAATTATCTTATAAGTAACACGTAGCCCTTTTTCAATACTGTTTTATTATTAAGGTCTTTTCCTCTCGCCTCATATATATAAGTGCCGGCGGGTGCAAGCCTGCCGTTTACATACCCATCCCAGCCGGCAAGGTAGGTTTGGGTTTGGTAAACTGTATTACCCCACCTGTCAAACACCCGGAAGAATTCTAATTTTTGTATACCAACCGGGAAGGGCCTGAATACATCGTTCTTACCATCCCCATTTGGTGTGAACGCGTCAGGAAGATATATCTGCGGGCCTGTGTAATATTTTATATGTACTGTGTCTGTTAAGCTGCACCCGAATGAATTATTTATATGTACCGTGTACGTTATATCCTGCGTGCCGGTGGCTACCGGGCTGGCTGCAAAAGGGTTGTCTAATCCTGCCGGTGGGCTCCAGTTGTATGAGCTTCCCGTGGTGTCGTATCCTGAATTTGCAAATAACTTATAAGATGCACCTGTTGTTATAACAGTATCGTGTGTTTGCAACGGCAATGGTGACTGCCGCACGTTTACGTATTGGGTATCTTTTCCGGCACAGCCTTTTGTGGTGTTTACATTTAAAATAGCCGCATAGGTTTGGTTGGGTACTTTAAAGTTATAGCTGGGGTTGCTTAAGGTTGATGTAAAATAGGTGCTGTCCTTGAGGTTAAGAAACTTCCAGGTAAGGCCACTGATACTTCCTATATCGGTAGATGATGTATTTGTAAACTTTACGGGTTGGCCCGTGCAGCCATCACCATTTATTATAAAAGACGGGTGCAGAGAGGGATACACCAGCAGTTTGCTGTATGCAGTGTCAGCACAGCGGTAACCGGGCATGGTTATCAGCCTTATATTATATGCTCCGGTATCATAGGTATGTGTAGGGTAGCGCTGGTGAGATGTATCGCCATCACCTAAATCCCACAAATATTTTGTGTTGTCCCAATATAGCTCGGGGTGGTAGGGTGTGCTGTTATTGTTAAGTGTTACGGTTTTTGCATTGCAATTATTTAATAATGAGGGAACAATGGCCTGGGGTGCAGGGATTTTTGAACAATCAAAAGCCTTTACAACAACATCGCGTGTATGGGGCAGTGTAGATATAAGCTTTCCATTCCTGTATTCAAAAACGCCTACTGTAAGCATATAGCTGCCTGTATCATGCAAGCTGCCGCTAACCTTCCCGGTTTGAGAATCTATTGTAACGCCTTCACCCAGCGGCTGGGTAGCAGTATAAAGCGGCCCATGATATGTGGCATTCGGCGGCCCTGCCGTATGTATATTTATCGATCCGTTACCATTATCTGTAGCAAGTATTTTTGAGGGGGCAAATGTATATGCAAGCGAATCTCCATCAGGGTCGGTTGCAGAAAAAGTATGAGTGAAGGGGGTATTAGTGCATACATATAAAACCGTATCGCTTGCGCTGTTAAATACCGGGCTGCTGTTTTCGTTAAAAGTAAACCGGGATGGGATTACAAAATAATATGCAATGCCATTATAAACATAACTGCCACTTGGCCTTACAGGATCAAGCACACTCCAGCCCATTCCAAGCTTGGCGCCTTCATAAGGCGATGCATTAACACTTGTTGCCAGGTTTAAATACCCGTCGCGGCAGCAGTCAGCTTGAAAAACGCCATAGCCACCATGGTTAAATTCCGCCGGTGCATCTGTGTGAAAATAATATATCCTGAAACAGGGCGCATAGGTAAAGGCCACACATGGGTCGGTAACATCTACGCGGTTTGACGCCGAATCATACGTCCAGCCATAACTCTTTGTTGTGCTATAAGTAAGGTCGTGAATAATAAGGGGAAGCACGCCCGGCGCCCCCTGGTCGCACCCTACAACCATTTTTAAAACAAAACGATAAAATACGGTGGTTGAACCATCGTCGTTGGGGGTGCCTATTAGTTGATAACTAAGCTCACCTGCCTTTTGGTTATTGGGCGCGGCGGCTTGCTGAGCAGCCAGCCGGGCAAAGCTCATCACGCACATAACAAACCAAATAGTTCTCTTCACCTTGCAAATTTTCTTATTTCAGGTACAGGTGCTTATAGAGGGTGTGACAAAAATGACGTATATATATGCAACTGGTTTTAACTTATATATTCTCATTTTCTCCAACTATAAAACTACGTCAATTTTGCCTTATTATCCAGCTTAATGCATGCCATTGCAGATGCTTCTATATTATTTTTCACTAATTTAACGCCCTTCATCCGATGAAACATAGCAAACAGCCCATTTTTCAATATCTACTTAACCAGGCGGCTTGCAATTAACACAACTGAATCTGCGGGTATATTTTTTTTAATAAGCCTGCCACCAGGTGCTAGCAAAAAATTAGAAGGTATGCTGTCGAATTTTAAAGTTCTAAACGCCGCTCCCTGCCACATATCAGCGTCAATCAATTGCGGCCAGTTGTAGTTATTCCTGCCTATTATATTAAGCCATGCCTGCTTTTCGTTATCCACCGCGATATTTATCGCCTCAAATTTAGCTGCAGGCAGTAATTGCTTCAATTTTTTAATTTGCTCGTTATAAACACCGCAATTATCGCACAGCGTTGACCATATATTTATAAATACAAACTTATCTTTTACCGAATAAGTTGAAAACTTAAGCCCATAGCTGTCTGGCAATTCAAGTTCCGGCAGCGTATCACCTGGCTTATACTGCCCTTCAAAGCCTTTCAGGTAATCCAACGTGCTTTTAACCAATAGCTGCACTACTGAATTATTTGGAAAGCGGTTAGAGGCATTTGTTATAAATTTCTTTGTCGTTTCCCGGTTGTTATCAAAAATTATAGCATCATACACGGCCATAAATGCAGCAGGGCTATGCACAGTGTCATCAAAGTTTTTATAGCGTGCAAAAAAATCAGCCTCCATTGCGTAGAACTTTTTAAGCGAATCTTTTAAATCCGGCGATGATGGTTGCACGCGTTGCATACTATCAATTTTAAATTTTAAAACGTTAGCCTTTCTTCCCAATGCAAGTTGCGAGTCTAAAAAAATTTTTAATATATCGCTGGCGGGTGAATTTTTATAACTGTATTTGTGCGTGGAATAATTATAATACAGTTCAGCACCCTTGCTATCATTTATGTAGGGCACAGTTGCATAACCATCATCAACATTAAGTGTGTACATCCGCTCTTCTCCAGCAGGTATATTAAATATAAACGTATCCAGGCCAGTTTGCACGATCCCTGAATCCAAGTCTATGGTCTGCTCACCATTAAACCCATGTTTTTGCAATACGATTTTTTTGTGATATGCAGCCTGCACCCTAACCTTTAAAACAGTGGCGGTACCGCCATCACTATCGCTCCTGCCGCACGTAAACAACAATACCATGCAAACGCATATCAACGAAATGTATTTCATCATTCTTTTATTACAATACCGAAGATAATATCTACTGCTTTACACCAAAATAAAAAAGCTGCCGTTTGCAAACGGCAGCTTTTTGTATAACTTATTGCAGAATACTATTTCTGCACAAATTTAAGATAGAACTGGCGCGAATACGCTGTTTGAGGTGTACCGGCTGCCCCACCACCAACATATCCTACATGCACCCAAAAAGTTTTAGTGCTGTAGTTGTAAGTGTTATTATAGGTTGATGACAACCATGGAGACTGGCCTGCAACCTGTGGCAAGGCGGCAGAATAATCAATATTACCTGGGTTATCAGCAGTCATAAAACCTGACGAAGCCGGGGCGGCAGAACCACCTGCAACAGCATAGCTTGTTAAGGCTACTGTGCCTGACGTACCAGCAACTGTTGTATTAAACAAATAACCACCACCACCTAAATCGCCGAATGGCACGGTACAAGTATAAGGCCCGGCTGTAGATATATGGTAGGTAGCATTGTCTGCCCTTGGTGCTGACGGGTGAAATACAAAGCCTGTGCAGGTATAATCTGCATCAAACTGGTTTTTAACCTGTATGTTAAGCATAAGGTGGTTCCATTGTTCAATAGGCTGTGATGCCTGTGAAATGGTAACCGGCAAAACATAACTTTGAGTAAGATCGAGCTTGTTAAAATCAAAATGCACAACCATGCTGTCCACTCTTTTACCGGCAGGTATTGTTACATCCCAGCTGCTAACAGTATATGCATCTGCAGGCATTAATACATAAGAAGTACCGTTTGCAGTATTGTAGTCACTCAACCAGGTGGCATCAACTGCTAATGTAGCCGTAGTTGATGAACCCAGCGGTGCCGGAGAAGCGAGGTTAACTACTACCGGTATGCTTGGGCTTGCAGCTGTAGCATCGTAAGCAAAAGGCACCGGGTTATTGTTATTTGTAGCGGCTAGCGGAAGGTCCACTGAAGCTGACACAGAAGAAAAGTCGGTATAGTATTTACCATTTTTTAAGCAAGAACTAAACGACCCCATTAAAAGCATCACTCCAACGCCCGCTAAAACTTTATTTATTTTCATTTTTTTCATAATATTTTTTTTTCCTCTTGGTAATCAATTAAACATACTCAAAATTTTACTGCCAGAAAATTTTATCGGTGAACGGATTCACCTTGTCGCCACCGGCAGCAAGCCATGCAGCCTCGTTATCAGTAGGCTCTTCAAGAGGATAGTAATAACGGTAAGGCATGTGGTGCTCTGTTGTGGTTGGTGATACAGTGCCTGGCACATTTGGAAAACCGGTTCTTCTCCAGTCATTCCACGCTTCTGCATTACTTATCCCGTTTAATGCAGCCCATTTTTGAGTAATAATTGTTTGCAATTGGGCATCTTTTGACGTGGGCCATGCAACATTTGTTATATCCTGTGCTTCAAAAGTAGCTGCGGCAGATGCCGCATCAGGCAAACCAAGGTAGTTCATTGATGCCAGAATACCATTATTATAAGCGGTATGCGCGGCACCGGCACCACCTGGAATGTAGCCATAAAGTTCGGCTTCAGCCTGCACAAAATAGCTTTCAGCAGCCAGCATAATCGGCGCAGCCTGGTTGCCCGATTTGTTTTGAATCAAGCCAGGTCCAATGCCTGAACCATGGGTCAGGGAAGTTGATTGTATTCCCAGTACGTCACCAGCATAATCATCCTGGCTTGTAGAAGGCGTATAATAGGCATCCTCTGTCGGATCCAAACCCTTTGCACCGGCGAAATAACCAAGACGCGGGTCATTAGTGTTTTTATAGAACTGAATTATAGTACCGCCGGTACGAATATAATTGAAAGTGCCATTTAAACCGCCTGAAGTTGACACCCCAAAATTGGCATAAAAGCCACTTTGCTGTGCACTATTGTAACCAGGCTGAACCAATGCATCTGAAGTAAGGTATCCATACGAATTGGTTTTAGCTCCTTCAGATGCCAGGTAAGCCTGTTTTGCAGATACGTTTGATTGCTGAACCAAACATTTCAATTTAACTGTATTAGCAAATTGTATCCACAAGCTCAGATCACCCTGGAACAAAATATCATCGCTTCCAGGCTGTGCAATAGCGGAATTTGATTGGTTGGTGTTTAAGTCGGCCATTGCAGCGTCCAGTTTGGCTACAATACTGTCATAAACATCTGAGCCTTTATCATAGCTTGGGTAAAAATTACCAGAGCCTTTTAATGCTGTAGAGTAAGGAACATCATTATATGCATCAACAAGGTTCTTATAGCATACAGCCTCAAGAATTTTGGCAATGTCACCATAATTCGTGTACGTTGAATTTGCTGCAGCCTGCTGTACAATTACGTTAAGGTTTGTAAGTACATTAAAATAACCATCCCATACCTGTGGCTGCCCATTTGACATTACATATTCCTGTACTGTTTGATTAAATGAGTAACCACCCGAGTAGTTCCAATACCCAACCCATGCTGCCTGGCTTTGGTAACCATTATTATTGCCTACACCATTAGTAATACCTACAAGGCTATTGATAGTGCCGGGCAGTACTAAAGGTGGTGTTGCAGCATTTGTTGTTGGCGCGTTAGGGTTATTTTGCAGCTCGCTTAAAAAACCCTTTTTACAGCCAAAACCCGCAACTATTACTAAAATTGATATATACATTAACTTTTTCATGCGCTTAATTTTAATAGTCTGTTTAATAAGATAGTTTAGAAGTTAAGCGTTAATACGCCGGTAAACTGTCTTGTTGGCGGCAACTGGTTTACGGTATTTAAGCCAAACCCGTTTGAGTTGCTTGCGTTAAATTCAGGATCAGTAAAGTCATTTTCATGTGGCCTGAACATAAGCACATTATTGCATAATACTGACAATTTAACGCCCTGAACAAATTTATATTGTTTAAACATGTGCGTAAAGTCGTACGTAAGGCTAATAGTTCTAACCTTCCATGCAGCAGCGCTTTCAACATAAGATGTACCAGCTTTTCTGAAAGCAGAATATGCCCAGAAACCGATGTTACCATCCTGCGTATACACATTTGTGTTAGTAGTAAATTTACCGTTTGCGTCTTCTATAACTGAATTTGGATAGATGAAGTTTTGACGGCCATTTGTTGCGGTATGTGCTGATGCACCGGTAAAGTCAAGGTTTAACTCTGCATTGTTATAGAAAACATAACCCCCTTTATAATCAGCTATAACCTGTAAAGTAAGTTCTTTATAGCTTACTGTGCTGGTTAAGCCTAATACATATTTGGGTGTAGTATTACCTGCGGCAACTAGTGATTGGTTAACGCTTGGCAAACCTGTGTTTCCATCAACTATTACATGCCCTGCGGGGTCACGGTTTAAATCCTGTACGTACATCTGAGGGAATACCATGCCTACAATAGCTTCGTTTGAGTTTGCTATAGGGAAGGTTTGAACGCCGCCTAATAAACTTATTACTTTAGTTTCCTGTATTGCGAAGTTTGCACTTAAATCCCAACGGAAACCGGTTTTTGTATTAACTATCCTATTCCATTTTGCATCAAACTCAACACCCTGAGATTTTGTTTCAGCAGCGTTTACTTCTGCACTTGTATAACCAGTAGCGCTTGTGATAGAAACAGGGAATAGCTGGTTTGAGTTATCATCATTATAATATGTGGCGCTGAAATTCAGTTTGTTCCTCATGAAACCTAATTCGATACCAACCTCAGTTTCAACTGTCTTTTCAGGAACTAATGAAGGGTTGTTATACTGCGTGTTCAGTGATAAAGAAGGCAGGCTTCCATAAGGGAAACCACCTGAAACACCGAAGGTATTTACAGTTTGATAAGAACCTAAAGTGATTTGGCCTGTTTTACTGTAAGCAGCCCTCAATTTACCGAAAGATAACCAGCTGCTTTCTTTTAACGACTTAATTACATCAGTAAATGAGAAGGCAGCGTCTGCACCATAAACATCGTAGCTGTTGTTGCCTGGTGCCAGCAATGATGAATAGTCGCGGCGGTAGTTAGCGTGTAAGAACAGGAAGTCTTTGTAATCAACGCTAAGGTCAGCATAGCCGCCTATCAGGCGTGATTCTGTAATATTCTGTCCTACAGCAGGTATACCTGAACCGTATGCTATATTGTACAAACCGGGGATAAACAAGTTACCGTTAGCCTGTGTTTGTGTGTTTGCAAAACGGTCCCATATATCGTTACCAACAATTAACCTCGTGTCAAAAGAACCAAATTTATGCTGGAAGTTTAATGAAACGTTTTGTTCAAGGCGTTTCTGGAATATGCTCTGGTCAGTAACTGCACCTGGCTTGTTACCACCTTTTTGGTAGTTGCTTTCGCCCCAGGGGTCAAGTTTTGAGAAAGCGCTAAACTGTATACTATTAAGGGTAGCTTTAAATGTAGTTGTGGTAAACAATGCACCTAAAGTATAGTTTGCGGTTAACCATGGCGCAATTTTAACACCTGCGGTAAGCGATCCCTGCAGGTTATCAATTTTTGTTATAAGGCGTGAATTATCAACAGCCCAGTATGGGTTACCATAATATGCGTTATAGTAGTTACTGCCGTTACCCCATGAATTAGGGCTCGCCCAATCTTTCAGGCTGCTAAGGGGCACGTTAGCAGGAGTGTTCAAAAGGTTCCAGTAAACCGCCTGGCCCGTAAAGTCGGCACCCACTGTATTGGTAAGCTTGTGTGAATAGTTGATGGTATAATCTACTGAGAAAATACCATAAGTTCTTTTACCCGCAAAACGCACGTTAGCACGTTGGGCTATATCGCCCGGCATTGTGCCCTTAACATTTGCATACTGAAGGCCAACAAAGTTTGAGTTAAGGTTATCGCCTGATGAAATAGATGCATCTGTTTGCGTAGTATAACCCGTTACAAAAAACTGCCTGCGCGGATCTTGTGCTTGTGGTTTAAAAGGCACTTTCAGGATATCGCCATTCTCGTTAGGAGAACCGAGGATACCTAAAGCCGGGTTGCCGTCGTAAGCAGGACCATACTGCTGGTTTTCAAAAGGAATGTAATTTGTAAACCCGGTGTAAGGATCCGTTGAGTTAAAGGCATAAGGGGTTCCCTGGAAAAATGGACCTGTTTCACCACCATAACCTGAGTAAGTTGTTTGCAGTGCAGGGAAATAAGCTTCGTTCTCTGCAGTTACTGTTTGAGAAACAGTAATTCTTGGCTTGCCGTTTTTGCTGCCCCTTTTGGTAGTAATAACTATTACACCATTGGTGGCTTCTGAACCGTAAAGGGCAGATGCGCTGGCGCCCTTTAATATAGACATGCTTTCTATATCCTCAGGGTTAATTGAAGCAAGAAAATCGCTTCTTACAGCCATACCATCCACAACCATCAAAGCCTGGTTGTCGAAGTTAATGTGCCTTTCACCACGTAACTGAACGCGGATACCGGGGTCAACACCATTGTTAATGATGCTTATTTGTGCACCGGATACCTGGCCAATCAAGCCCTGTGCAACGTTAATTGGTTTTGAAACATTAAGCTGGTCTGAAGTTACAGTAGCAACACTGTAGCCTAACGACTTAGCTTCTCTTTTAATACCCAGTGAAGTTACAACCACTGTTGAAAGTTCGGCGGTGTGTAAAGTCATAGTAACCGTAATGTTATTATCAGCACCTACGGTAACCTCTTTAGGGTCAGCGCCGGTAGCTGTAATCACTAAAACATCGCCTGTTTTGGCCCTGATGGAAAATTTGCCGTCTGCGTCGGCAGAAACCCCTGTTTTGGTATTTTTTATCGTAACAGAGGCGAAACCCATTGCACTTCCGGTGGCATCAGTTATTCTACCGGATAAGGTACGGGTTTGCGCCATGGCTATCGTTACAGATAGCAGTAGCACAAGTAATAAACTTACAATTTTTCTCATGTGACTATAGTTTTAAAAAAATTATGCGTGTAAATATAGTAGGTTCACTACAAATATTTAAAAAAAATTAACGCGCTGTTAATCTCGTATTAACATTTTAAAAGACAAACCGACGAATTGTTTTGCTGCTTTAACTTTTTATTTTTTCATATTAAAATAATTTTAATACCTATAGTTCTATTAAACAAAATTTTAACAACTCGTTTTTACTGCTGGTTTTTACACATACAGTACCTGTTTGCGGCAGATTAAATTTTTTTAATTGGTAAAAAAAAATTCAAAAAAAGGGAAATTGACGGCTGTTATTTCATTTCGGTCGGGTTTTATGCCCAATTTTTAAAAACTTTTCAATTTACATCCTCAAAAATAAGGCGCACAAATAAGGTTGGTTATTATAAACCCAGCGGCGGTTACTTCGGTTTAGCTTTATATAATACTTTTGCGGCATGGTAGTATTAGATGGAAAAATAGCTTCCCAGGCTGTAAAGGAACATATTAAAGAAAAAATTGAAGCGTTAAGGGCACAAAATAAAAGGTTGCCGCACCTTGCTGCAATATTAGTGGGCAACAACGGAGCAAGCGAAACTTACGTGGCAAGCAAAATAAAAACCTGCGCTGAAATTGGTTTTCACTCAACCCTGGTCAGGCTGGAAAGCACCGTGGATGAAGCTGTTTTATTGAAAAAAATTGCCGAACTAAATAATAATGCTGCTATAGACGGCATACTGGTTCAGTTGCCTTTACCCAAACAAATAAACGAGCAAAAAGTAATTGAAGCAATACACCCGTCTAAAGATGTGGATGGTTTTCATCCTGTAAGTGTTGGTAAATTAGTGCAGGGCTTGCAAACATTCGTGCCCGCTACACCATACGGCATAATGCTTATGCTGCAGCATTTTAATATTGATACCAAAGGCAAACATGCCGTAGTAGTGGGCCGCAGCAATATTGTTGGCAGGCCTATGAGTATTTTATTAAGCGGTAACACCCCGTATGGCAATTGCACAGTAACAATATGCCACAGCCACACAAAAAACCTAAAAGAAATTTGCCTGCAGGCAGATATTTTGGTTGCAGCGCTTGGCAGGCCTGAATTTGTTAAGGCAGATATGGTGAAAGAAGGTGCCGTGGTTATTGATGTAGGCATTACAAGAATAGATGACCCAACGGCTAAAAAAGGCTTTCGTTTAAAAGGGGATGTTGCCTTTGCCGAGGTTTCGGCAAAAGCATCTGCCATTACGCCTGTGCCTGGTGGCGTTGGTTTAATGACGATTGCAGGCCTTTTACAAAATACATTGCGGGCATACGGGGAACGGGAAAAATTTTAAGTAACTGCAGGTTGGCCACACCGCGGCAGATTTATTAAAACACCCGCAGATAGTATAAATTTATATAAAGCCAATTTGCAATTTCAATCAATCTGCAATCTGCAATAAAATGACCGAACAAATTATAAACGATATAAGCCTCCCCGTTATGGAAAGTTTTTACACCCTTCAGGGCGAGGGCTTTCACCAGGGCAGGGCGGCTTATTTTATACGCCTTGGCGGCTGCGATGTGGGCTGTTTTTGGTGCGATGTAAAAGATAGCTGGGATGCATCAAAACATCCAATGCATGCTGTTAATTATCTTGTTAGCGAAGTAAAACAAACACCTGCTGAAATTGTAATTATTACAGGTGGCGAACCTTTAATGCACACACTTGATGCGTTTACAGCAGCGTTAAAACAGGCGGGTTTAAAAACACATATTGAAACATCCGGCTCATCTCCGTTAAGCGGCAATTGGGATTGGATATGCCTTTCACCAAAAAAATTTAAAGAGCCTTTGCCGGAAATTTTAACTGAAGCTGACGAGTTAAAAGTTATAATATATAATAAGACTGATTTTGACTGGGCTGAAAAATACGCAGCACTCGTTTCACCGGCCTGCAAACTATACCTGCAACCGGAATGGAGCAAGGCAGCTATTGTAACCCCTTTAATGATTGATTATATTAAAGCCAACCCCAAATGGGAGTTAAGCCTGCAGATACATAAATATATAAACGTGCCTTAACTGGTAAGGGTATTGTCTTCTTTATTTATTCATTAACAATAATGGTGCGCCGGCAAATATTAAAATGGCGCAATAGCTTTGTAACCGGTTGATTAAAGATTTTTCAACCAATACCAAAAAAATCGATGGATGATGTAATAAGCCGCCGCGAAAAAAAAACATACCTTATTCTTATATCGGTATGTATTGCCGCTTATTTATCTGGCTGGTTTATACCGTTAATGGAAATTGACGCCGTACAATATGCCAACATCAGCCGCGAAATGCTGCTGCATAAAAGTTTTTTGCAGGTGTATGATATGGGCAATAACTACCTTGATAAGCCACCCATGCTTTTTTGGTTAAGCTCAGCAAGTATGTACATTTTTGGCATTAATGACGTTGCCTACAGGTTGCCTTCATTCTTATTCGCCATCCTCTCAATTTATAGTGTTTACAGGCTGGCTTTATTGTATTACCCGCAAAGGCTTGCTTTGCTTAGCGCGCTTATATTAGCATCGTGCCAGGCTATGTTTTTAATAAACCACGATGTACGTACTGATACTATGCTTATGGGCTGGGTAACCCTCTCGCTATGGCAATTAGCTGCATGGCTTATAAGTAAAAAGTGGAAAAATCTTTTATTGGCATCGGTAGCCATTGCAGGCGGCCTGCTCACCAAAGGGCCAATAGCGCTAATGGTGCCATGCTTTTCATTAATACCCCATCTTTTGCTGCAAAGGCGGTTTAAAGATCTTTTTCGTTGGCAATACCTTGTAGTAGTTATAGTAGTTGCTGTGCTGCTATTACCAATGAGCATTGGTCTTTACCAGCAATTTGACCTCCATCCTGAAAAAACAGTAAACGGCCAGCAGCATGTTTCGGGTTTGCGCTTTTTCTTTTGGACACAAAGTTTTGGCCGGATAACGGGAGAAAGCACCTGGCATGAAAACGATTCATTCCTCTTTCTTTTTCAAAATATGCTTTGGAGTTTTTTACCGTGGATATTATTTTTTATTGTCGGCTTATTTTACGCTGTAATGCAATTGGCCCGCAAAAAGTTTTTGTTAACGGCACGGGAAGAGTGTATAAGCACTGGCGGCTTTATTATAACGTATTGCGCGCTGGCTTCCAGCCGGGCGCAGTTGCCGCATTACATTTTTATTGTTTTCCCGCTTGCGGCCATTATTACTGCAAAATTTGTTTATAAGCTGCTTTACACTGATAATTTAGTGCGGTGGAAAAAACCGGCGTTTATAACCCATGCTGTTATAATGGGGCTTTTGGCAACCGCTGCCGCACTGTTGCTATATTTTCCCTTCCCGCCACCAAACTGGCCGTTGATTGTACTATTTATTATTATATGTGTGTGCATTGTAGCAGCAATTATAAAAAACAGGTCTACCTTACCCTCTTTAGTAATATTGCTGGTGGCAGCTACATCAGGTATTAACCTGGTTCTCAATACTGGCTTTTACAGGCCGTTGTTACAGTATCAAACAGGCATTGCCGTAAACAGCGTAATTAACACCCGGCATCTTGATAAGACGCACTTTTATGTATTTAATATTGATGCTGGCAGAAGCCTTGATTTTTACGCCAACTATTCATTTCCACGCATTAGAGACACCAGCTTGCCTGTGCCGGGCGATTATGTCCTCACTTCACAAAAGGGATCAGATATATTAGGCAATAAACAATACAGGTTAATTTATACCGGCCAAAGCTTTCATGTAACCGCATTAACCCTTCCATTTCTTAACCCATCAACCCGTAGTAAGCAGGTAACATCTTTTTATATCTTTCAGCATCAGTAAAATACCTCATTCGGTCGCCGTACCGGGCGCGCCAAGGGGTTGCCGCACTGTTTTAACTACCGCTGGTGCTACCCATCTTTCAAAAAATTTTGCGCTGGTTATTCCCGCAAGCCAGCCCATTATAGCCCCGCCCGTAACATCAAAAGGGTAATGTTTGCCAACATATACCTGGGCAAAGCAAATTATAGCCGCCCAAAACCAAAGCCAGTGCCATTTTCTCCCGGTCATAATAAAAATGCTCCAAAACCAAAAAGCCGCCATGCCAAAATGGTTTGCCGCATGCGACGAAGGGAAAGAATACAAACCGCCGCACCCAATAATATTTCTTATATAAGGCTGCAGAGCGGCGTTGTAACATGGGCGCGGCCTTTCAAAAAAATTCTTCAAAATGCTTGCAGAAACATAATCCGTAAACGCCACAGTAACAATGCTTACTGCTATAAATTTCAAGGCATATTTTTTATAGTAACGTATAACCCAATACAACAAAAAGCCGTAAAGCGGTATCCAAACCATCCCGTTACGTATAAAAAGCATTACAGCATCTAAGTAATTATTTGCCAGCGAGTAATGTATAAAGATGAATAATTTCTTATCAACACCGTCAAGCCACTGTATAATATTCATCCTGCGAATTTCTTTGCAAGTTATACGTGTAGTATTACCCTATGGTTACCTATATGTTACCTGTTAATTGCCTTATTATTAACTAGGATTTCAATATTTTTAGTAGTAAAAAGCGGCCTTATCACAATCTTTATCAAAGCTGTGTTAAGCCAGCATTAATTTTACTTTATTTTTGTTTTACCATAACTTTAATTATATATCAATTTAATGTGAAGCGGTTATGGGCAAATTGTAAATCAGGCAACTTTAAAGTTTTAAACTTTACGTTGTAATATGGCTGATTTATGCGGCCACAGGAAAAGAGGAATTTGTTATGCCGAAAAAGAAGATTTTGTTTTTGATTGGTTCGCCAAACCAAACTACGCAGATGCACCAGGTATCCGCAGAGTTACAGGATTACGATTGCTTTTTTAGCCAACTGTACAGCGATTCGCCGATGGTTAAATTGGCTGGCAAAAGAGGTTTACTGGATACTACGATATTAGGAGGCGAATTTAAAAGAAAAGCTGCTGCCTATCTTGAAGATAATAGTCTTCGTAACGACTACGCATCCTCAGTTTATAATAACAGGTACGATATGGCGGTTTTTTGTTCAGACCTTATTGTAACCAAAAAATTAAGAGCCTTGAAAACTGTGTGGGTGCAGGAAGGTATGACAGACCCGCTTACCAGTTGGGGTAAGATTGTTAGAAAGCTTAATCTACCAGGCTACTGGGCCATGAACACTGCTCTGAATGGCAGCTCAAATATCTGCGATATTTACTGTGCTGCTTCGCAGGGTTATAAAGACCAGTTTTCGTTAATGGGTACGCAGGCTGATAAAATTTTTGTTACGGGTATACCCAATTACGACAATGTAAAAGCTTTTCTAAATAACGATTTCCCCCACCGCAACTACGTGCTGGTGGCAACATCTGACATAAGGGAGACTTTTAATAAAGACGACCGTGAGGCGTTTATAGCAAACTGTGTAAAAATAGCCGCCGGCAGGCAGCTAATTTTTAAACTGCACCCTAACGAAGTAAAAGAAAGGGCAGTTGCGGAAATAAAAAAGTTTGCCCCCGCTAATGCACTTATATATACTGATGGTAATACAAGCCATATGGTAGCCAATTGCGAAGAGCTAATTACCCAATATTCAACAGTGGTATATATAGGCATTGGTCTTGGCAAAAAAGTGCACTCATATTTTGATGTGGAGAACCTTAAAAAATTATCGCCGTTGCAAAACGGCGGCACATCCGCTGCTAATATCGCCCATATTTGCCGTAGTTACATTGAATTTAAGGGTAACAGAACAGAATTTTTGCGCAGTTATAAACTACCAAAACTTCAACCCGTAAAATGATACAGCAACAGCCAAATATTGTGACAGTGATGCAAACCCGCAGGGGATCGTCAAGATTGCCTGATAAGGTGCTGATGTGTGTTGCGGGCAAACCTTTGTTTGTAAGGCAGGCCGAGCGCATGATGGTCTCGGTATTGTGCGGTACAGTTGTGGTTGCCACAACCACTGACAGCATCGACGACCTTATTGAATATATATGCAAAAAAGAAGGGTTGAAATGCTTTCGCGGCCACCCGACAGACCTTATTGACCGCCATTATAAGGCCGCTAAATATTATGATGCAGATATAGTGGTAAAAATACCCAGCGATTGCCCGCTAATAAGCCCCGAAATAATTGACAGGGTAATTGGCTATTATCTTGAAAACAATAATATTTTTGATTTTGTAAGCAACCTTCACCCTGCTACCTACCCAGATGGTAATGATGTTGAGGTAATGAGCATAACAGCACTGGAAGATGCCTGGCTGCATGCTACCAAACCATTTGAGCGCGAGCATACCACCCCCTATATTTGGGAAAGGCCGGATAGATTTAACGTTGGAAATGTGCGGATGGAAAACGGTGAAGACCTGTCAATGCTGCACCGCTGGACCATTGATTACAAAGAGGATTTTTATTTTATAAAAAAGGTATTTAACGAGTTATTTTCCGTCAACCCCCTATTTTCGTATAAGGATGTACTTTTGCTGTTGAAGAAACGGGAAGATATTTACCGCATCAACAGTCAATTGGCAGGCGTTAACTGGTACAGGCACCACCTTGATGAGCTAAAAACCGTAACGCCCCAGCAGACCAAAATTCTTGAACAGTAGTTATGACAGAGAACAAATTACACTCCCTTCAGCAACTGGCTTTAAAAGTACGCGAACATATTATTGGCATGTCAGTGGGAGGTGGCTGTTTTATTGGTGCCTCGCTGTCCTGCGTTGAGCTTGTAGTTTATCTTTATTCAGAGTATTTAAAGATTGATAAAAACAGCCTTCAAAAACCGGGCAGGGATTATCTTTTCCTGTCTAAAGGCCACGACGTGCCTGCCTTATATGCCACGCTTGGTGAGTTGGGCTTTATAGAAACCAGCCGTTTAAAAAATCACCTGCTTACAGAAGACTCCGTTTACTGGCACCCTAACCGCAACGTTGCAGGGGTTGAGTTTCATTCCGGCTCATTAGGTCATTTACCCGCTGTTGCTGCGGGTGTTGCACTTGATTGCAAAATGAAGGAAGAAAAGAACAGGGTTATTGTAATAACCGGAGATGGTGAATTAAACGAGGGCAGCGTATGGGAAACTATTCTTGTTGCCAATGCCTATAATCTTAATAACCTTACCATAATTGTTGACCGCAACCAGTTCCAGGCCAATATAAGAACAGAAGATCTTATTCCTCTCGAACCACTTGTTGATAAATTTGAAGCTTTTGGCTGCAATGTGCAACGTATAAACGGGCACGATTTTACGCAAATAAAACATGCTTTAGACGGCGTTCCTTATGGTAACAACAAAGTTAACGTAATCATTGCTGATACGGTTCGTGGCAAAGGCCTGCCAAGTATTGAAGCAAGGGCTGACCGTTGGTTTTGCTCGTTTACCCGGGATGAAGCAAATGCCCTGTTGAACGAATTACATGGCAATGAAAAAGCATTGCTTGAATCTGAAACCTTAATTGTGAGATAGCATGACGTACGAAGAATTGCTTATAAAAACCGCACGGGAAGATGAACGCATTGTTGTAATGACTGCGGAAAACAGGGCGTTGGTACGTAATGTTGCCGCTGCTATCGGCAGCAGGTTTATTGATACCGGTATAACCGAGCAAACTATGGTGGGCATGGCCGCAGGTTTGGCTTTACGTGGCCGCATACCTATAATACATGCCTTAGCCCCGTTTTTAACTATGCGGGCTTATGAATTTATACGTACGGATGTTGGCATAGCAAACCTGCCGGTAAAGCTTAGTGGCTATATACCGGGGTTTTTATCTGATGGCAATGGCCCAACACACCAGAGCATTGAGGATGTGAGTATTATGCGGGGCATACCCGGCATGGAAGTATATTGCCCGGCTGATGAAAATGACCTGATAACCATGCTGCCTTATATCTGGCAATCACCCAGTCCCGCCTACGTAAGAGTTAACCACAAAAAAACGGCTTACACCCACACGTCTTATCAACCCGGTAAGGCCGAAGTGATAAGCACAGGCAGAGATATAACCCTGTTAACGTATGGGTTTATGTTTGAGAATGTTCTACAGGCAAAACAAATACTGGAACAGAGCGACCTTTCTGTTGGGCTTATAAATATGCGTTCACTTAAACCTGTTGATGAAGAAGTAATTATAAGCAGCGCGCTAAAAAGTGAGTTGCTTGTAACGGTTGAAGACCACCTGCTTACCGGCGGATTATATTCAATAGTTGCAGAAACGTTGTTGAAAAACAGACTTACTGCATCTGTATTCCCAATGGCCTTAAAAGAAAAATGGTTTAAGCCAGGATTGTTACAACACGTACTTGAATTTGAGGGCTTTACTCCGGCTAAGATAGCCCAGAAAATAACCGCAGAATTTCATCACCACAAAAAAATTGCCAATGCCTAATACAGTGTCATTTAACGAAGACTACCCGGTAATAACTGAAAGCGATAAATTATATGAGCGCGCCGTGGAGATAATGAAGCCTGTTTCGCAAACGCTTGCAAAAGGGCCCGGCCAATATATAAAAGGTGTGGCGCCTAAATATATGAAACGTGCCAAAGGCAGCCATGTGTGGGATGTAGATGGCAATGAATATATTGACTACAACATGGCTATCGGCCCCATATCACTGGGGTATTGTTACCCAAAAATTGACGAAGCCATTACAGCCCAGTTAAAAGATGGTATCACCTTTTCATTGATGCATGAACTGGAAGTTACGCTTAGCGAATTGGTGCATAATATCATCCCCAATGCTGAAGCTATCCGCATAAGTAAAACAGGTGCCGATGTGGTAAGTGCGGCAGTTAGGGTGGCACGTGCATACACTGGCAGAAACAAAGTATTGTGCTGCGGTTACCACGGCTGGCACGATTGGTATATTGCCGTTACCAGCCGTAACGCTGGCATACCTATGCAGGTGCAGGAGCTTAGTGCAACATTTGATTATAACAATATACAATCAGTAAAAGATGCGCTGGATGAAGACACTGCCTGCGTGGTGCTGGAGCCATTTGTGTTTGAAGCACCAAAAAATAATTTCCTTAAAGAATTAAAGGAGTTATGTGACGCTAACGGCACATTACTGGTGTTTGACGAGATGTGGACGGGCTTTCGCATCGCGATAGGCGGTGCACAGGAGTATTTTGATGTAACCCCGCACCTTGCCTGTTACTCAAAGGCATTTGCCAACGGTATGCCCATCTCTTTGTTAACCGGCCGCAGGGACATTATGCAGCTATTTGAGCAGGATGTATTTTTCTTCACAACATTTGGTGGTGAGGCGCTTTCACTCGCAGCAGCAGTAGCTACTATACATGAAATGATAGATAAAAATGTTCCTGCATACCTGGCTGAAAAAGGCAAGGTTCTTAAAGATGGGTACAACGCCATTGCCGAGGGCCTTGGCATAAGCCAGTATACAAAATGTATTGGTTACGATTGCCGGTCAATGGTAACGTTTGATGCATCGGCAGGCAACCCTCTTGAAGTAAAATCTTACGTGCAGCAGGAAATGATAAAACGCGGTATTCTGTGGTCTGGCTTTCACAACATGTGTTTCAGCCACAATGACGAAGATATTAATTATACACTTGAAGCATATAAGGAAGTGCTTGCCTTGTTAAAAAGTGCCATTGAAAATGGCGGTGTTACTGCACTGCTGAAAGGCCAGCCCGTAGAAGCGGTATTCAGGAAAGTTAGCAATTTTAATATGAAACCTGTTGTAAAGGCATAAGTTGCAGGGTATAAGGTTGACGGTAATACCTTCCACCTTGTACCTTCTGCCATTTTACCTTCCACCTAAATTTTATGCGTCTTTTTTCCCTTCAAAATAAAACAGCTATAGTAACTGGTGCTTGCGGCCTGCTGGGCAGGCACCATTGTAGTGCATTGGCAGAAGCAGGTGCAAATGTTGTGGTTGCTGATGTTAACGAGGAAACCTGCAAAGCAGTAGCTGGTTCATTAGGTGATAACCATCTTGCAGTAGATATTGATGTTACCAATCCTGTTTCTATCGAATCAGCTAAACAACGTATACTCGAAAAATATGGCGCCATAGATGTGTTGGTAAACAACGCCGCCATTAACGATATGTTTGAGAACCCTGCATTGGCGGGCAAGCAGTCTATGTTTGAAAATTACCCGCTTGATATGTGGAACAAAAGCTGGCAGGTTAATGTAAGTGGTGTGTTTCTATGCTCACAAATATTTGGTACTGTTATGGCCGAACAAGGTGCAGGCAGCATTATTAATATTGCCTCAACATACGGCATCGTAGCGCCAGATCAAAGTATTTACAAAAATGTGCAGGGTGAGCAAACGTTCTATAAATCGCCATCATACCCTGTAACAAAATCAGCTGTTATTGGTTTTACAAAATTTCTTGCATCATACTGGGGCACCAGGGGCGTAAGGGTTAATACGCTGTCGCCGGGTGGTGTTGAAAATAACCAGGACGAATATTTTATAAATAATTATGCTAATAAAACATTGCTGCACCGCATGGCTGCGCCCACAGATTATATGGGTGCAATTATTTTCTTAGCCAGTGACGCTTCGTCATATATGACGGGTGCTAATCTGGTAGTAGACGGCGGCTGGACAGCTATTTAAATAAAACAATGGATGAGCTATTAAAAGAAAAAGCAGCTAAAATAAAACTGTTACTTACAGACTCAGACGGTGTACTAACAGATAACGGTGTATATTATGGTGAAGACGGTGAGAAGTTAAAAAGGTTTTCTATCAGGGACGGCATGGGCGTTGAAAGGCTAAGGAACCTATGTGGTATAGATACCGGAATAGTTACCGGCGAAACGTCCCCATCAGTTAAAAAAAGGGCAGACAAATTACAGATAACCGAATTGCATTTAGGCGTAAAAGATAAGGCCGGGAGGTTAAAAGAAATTTTAGAAAGAAAGAATATTTCGGCAAGCCAGGTTGCATATATAGGCGATGATGTTAATGATCTTTCTATAATGGCTCTTGCTGGTTTTACAGCGTGCCCCGCCGATGCCATGAAACAGGTTATTGAAAAGGTTGACTATGTTTGCCACGAGAAAGGCGGTCATGGAGCCTTCAGGGAGTTCACAGAATTCATAATTAGCTTGCGTAAACAATAAAATATTTAATTTACATAACAAACCCCCACTTGAGGTTATGAGAAGTATACAACTACGCGAAAACAGGAGCATAGGCAAGGGGCAACCTGCTTATATTATTGCAGAAATTGGAATAAACCACAACGGTTCGCTTGATATAGCAAAAAGGTTAATTGACGAAGCGGCTACAGCTGGATGCGATGCGGTTAAATTTCAAAAACGTACACCAGAACTTTGCACGCCAAAAGACCAATGGGATATTATGCGCGATACTCCATGGGGACGCATGAGTTATATAAATTACCGCCACATGGTTGAGTTTGGTTTTGATGAATATTCTGAAATTGATAGGCACAGTAAAGAAAAAGGCATTGATTGGTTCGCATCATGCTGGGATGAAGAGGCAGTTGACTTTATTGAGCAGTTTAATGTGCCCATTTATAAATTCGCGTCGGCGTCGCTTACCGACCATGGCCTGATTGAAAAGGTAACATTGCTTAACAAGCCTTACATTTTATCAACAGGCATGTCAACCATGCACGAAATCACGGAAACAGTGGCAAGGTTTGGCACAAAAAATCTTTTAATAGCGCACTCAACCTCTGCCTACCCATGTCCCCCAAAGGAGCTAAATTTGAGAATGATAAGCACCCTGGAAGAATTGTATCCAGAAACGCCAATAGGCTATTCAGGCCATGAAACGGGTTTATCAACTACGGTTGCAGCCGTGGCAATGGGTGCTACTTTTATAGAAAGGCATTTTACGCTTGACAGGGCAATGTGGGGCAGTGACCAGGCGGCATCTGTTGAACCCCAGGGTATGCAAAGGCTGGTACGTGATATTCGTGATGTTGAAACAGCGTTTGGCGATGGCGTAAAAAAGGTGTACGACAGCGAACTTGGCGCACTGAAGAGATTGAGAAGGACAACAGTATTTGTTAACGGTTAATTACATTTTTTGGACCACATTGTTTATTATACAACTACCATACTGTTACTAAGCGTGGTGGCGTTTATCATTCTCGAAAGAAAATTTCCATACACTAAAGGTCTGAAAGTTTTCAGGGAAGGTTTTTGGGTTGACCTTATATGGTACACCCTCATACAGAGTTATTTTTTAAAGATCTTGATATTCGATTATATCATTACACCCATTGACAACCATTACCACCTCTCATCATTAAAACTGGTTTACAACTGGCCGATAGCATTGCAGTTGTTATTCTTTTTAGTAACACATGATTTTTATATTTACTGGTTTCATCGTTGGCAGCACCATTCAAAATTATTGTGGCGCACGCATGAGGCACACCATAGCAATAAAGAGGTTGACTGGCTGGCGGGCACACGCTCACACAGCATTGAGATACTTATTAATCAAACTATAGAATTTGCGCCCATTATCCTGTTAGGTGCCAACCCGATTATTGTACCCATAAAGGCCCTGATTGATGCTGTTTGGGGCATGTATATACATTCAAACTTAAACGTAAAAACAGGCAAGTGGCAATACTTTATCAATGGCCCTGAAATGCACCAATGGCACCATGCAGACCAGCGTGAAGTATTCTTCGCCAACTACTCTACTAAGTTTGCCATTTGGGACTGGCTTTTTGGCACTGCCTTTTTGCCAAACAGAAAACCGCACCGCTTTGGTTTGTATTATAATTACCCTAAAGATTATTTTTTACAGCACATTTTTGTCGTAAAAAAAATTGACGAACAAAAGCTGGTGAACAAAAACAAAACTTTTCGGTTTTACTATAATTTACGCCCGAACATTTTAAAATTTTTCAGCAAAAAGAACACAGACATAACCAGTACGCCGCGAGAAGAGAAATTTGAAAATGTACCCGAAGAAACCTTTGCTGAACATTTAAAATGATTGCTATGGCATGGCTGTACCTTTTTATTGCGTCGCTGTGTGAGATTGGTTGGACTATCTGTGTTAAGTTAGTTGACATCAAGAAAATAGGGGCCATACCATGGTTGCATTTTTTTAAAGATACCAATACCAATTTTTTAGTGCTTCTTCCGCTGTTGGGTTATATTGTTTTAGGCGCCCTAAATATTGTTTTCTTTTACTTAGCTTCAAAACAAATACCCATATCAACTGCTATGGCTGTATGGCTTGGGACGGCTTTAATAGGCGTAAAGCTGGTTGATGTGTTTGTTTTTAAGCAAGGCTATACTTTCTCGCAAATTTTCTTTTTTGCCCTTATCCTCGTTGGGCTTATCGGCCTCAAAAGCAGCGATGCCAAGTAGATTTAGTTCACGGCTATTAGTTGATTGTTTACAGGCGTTATATTTTTTATCAATCCTCCATTTTAAAAAGCTTCTCTTAATTGCAGTGTGAGTGCCGTAGATTCTTTTGAAATACCATAATCAATCCGCAGGTTTAACTTTTCCTTCTTGCTAAGCGCAAAACGCAGGCCAGTTCCATAAGTATAGTGAAAGCTGTTAAGCGCAAAGTCTGCCACTCGCGGCGCTACCTGCCCCATGGCCCCAAAAAATACGCACCCAATGCGCCAAAATAAAAATTGGCGCAGTTCCGCCTGGTAGGCCATCAGGCATTTGTCTGTAAACCGGCCGCCGTAATACCCGCGCATCATATCAGGTCCACCCAATTCTTCCAATTTCCTAAAAGGTACATCACCCTCCGCAAAACCACCCAGGCCCTGCAGTGCCAGCACGCTGGTGGGCATAAGCTTTATATATTTCCTGCAATCAAAGTTTAGCAGCTTAAAATCAAAATTGCTGCCCAGGGCTTTATTAAAAACAATATATTGTATTTCAGAAAAAAATCCTTTTGAAGGGCTATATGCCTCGTTGCGCGAATCCCATGTTAACAAAGGGCCTACACCTGATGTATTACCGCCAAACCTGCCGGCAATGTTCTCACGGTCAAAAACACCACCGTGCTGGTAGGTTACATCACCTGTTTGCTGAAACTCGTAACTAACACCTAAGTAAACTTTTTTATGCACGCGTTGCAAAAACTGCGGGTTAATAAAAAACTGTTTTTGACTAAAATCTTCTTTTGCGGATGCCGGGGTATAGTTACCAAGCCCCCAGAAATTATCCGGGTAATAGCTGTATGATGCCTGGAACCTTAATATGTGGTCTTCATGTTCAAAAAACACCGTAGAACTTAATACTAATATTAGCTGCTTGCGTAAAGTATATAAACCAAGCAGGTTAATATCTGAAGTGCGTGTTAGTGAATCTTTGGCTTTGGGTTTGAAGAATATGGCGCCCACTCCTCCAAAGCCCCAGTCTGTTTCAAGTGAGCGTACGGCAAAGGGGAAAAGCAGCTTTTCCCTTTTTGAAATATCACCCAACGAATCGCTGTTTACTTTGGGTTGCGCAGCAGCGCATAACATATAAAAAGAGCATATTATGCAAAAAAAGGTGTTTTTCATTGTTATCCTGATGAATAACAAATGAAAAGCCAGATTTGAGGTTGCGGTGGCAGTTTAGGCCAGATAGTGTGTTATTTGGCAAAAGTGTAGCAATTGGCCGCCGGGTAAATTGCTTTTGGTATGGTCATTTTTCAATCTCAGCAACAATTTCATCGGCCAGAGGTGAAACGCCTGAAGGGTAATAGCCAACCAGCAAACCCTGTTCATTCACCAGGTATTTATTAAAATTCCATTCGGGCTGCTGGTTGTTCCAGCCGTTTAATTTACTGTTTGTAAGCCATGCAAATACCGGGTTTTGGCCCGCACCTTTTACAACAGCGCTTTTGGCCATTATGGGGAAAGTCACCCCAAAATTAATTTTGCAAAACTGCGCTATTTCTTCATCACTGCCGGGCTCCTGTGCACCAAAATCGTTGGCGGGAAAGCCAAGAATTACAAGCTTATCTTTATGCTCTTCATACAATTTCTCCAGTTCATCGTATTGGGGGGGTGTAACCACAGGCACTGGCAGTGTTTACAATCAATACTTTTTTGCCTTTTAAATCGCTAAAAGGTAGTAGTTGGCCATTGTTAAGTGTTGCGGTTAATGCGTAAAATGGCTGCGGGGGCTTTGTGTTATCCATAGCTGTTATTTTTTTATTTTTTGCGCCACCGATTTTCATAAGAAGCTTATAAATCAATTTTGATATCAAAGGCCTGTGCTTCATGGCGTTTATTTTACAAAAATACTTAACTTGAAGACAATGCGTTTGCAGCAAGATAACCTGTATTTTTATAATAACTATAAAAACCTGCTATATGGATATCTCCATAAAACAAACACCATTTACCGTAGCATTATATGGCTTTTCGGGCATTGCAGTAAATAAAGAATATGGCCGCATGGGTATGCAGTTGATGGACAGGATGTGGAAAGAAGTAAAGCAGCGCAACATTAAAAATAAAGGCATTAACTGCTGGGTATATTTGCCGAATCATGAGGTTTTTACCGGCGTTGAGCTGGAAGGGCCGCCGCCTGCCGAAAGTGACTTAGAGCACCGGGTTGTGACACTTGAAAAATATGCTTACTACAAACATATTGGCCCTTACCATTTATTGGCCCAGGTGTATGCGGGTATACGAAACGAAATTTCAGCACGTGGTTTAACCATTTCTTCCCCCGGCATGGAGATATATGGCCACTGGCATGCTGATGAATCGAAATTAGAAACAGAAATTTTGATAGCAGTTGGGTAGGCGTTACTAATTGTAAGCATAGTTAACCGGAATGAAGAAGTTTTACCCAGCCATCCCTGCTTAGGGTGCACCAACCAGCACAGGGCAACGTCCTGTATTAAAAAATGCCACGGCAGCCACCCATTGCATCATTTAATTACAATATTTTCCCTTTCACCAGGCCAGTTTCCAAATTGCTGAATAACGGCTTTATGGCGATAGTTAAATATTTTCCGAAGTTGTTTGCGCACCAATACGCTATTAACCATATCGCCCAAAAACCAATATGGTATTTTGTAGTGCACAATATCAGTCATTTCAACACCACCTTCAATTATTGTAAAGTGGTGCTGGTGGTGCCACATGCTATAAGGCCCAAAACGCTGCTCATCAACAAAAAATTTGCTTTCGCTAACGTGGGTTATTTCGGTCATCCAGTAAAACGTAATCCCTAATAACGGTTTCACCCTGTATTCAATTATTTGGCCCGGGTACATGTTGCTTGAATATTTACTGGTCACTTTAAAATAAATCTCCGGTGGCGTAATAGCCTGCAGGTTATGCGGGCTGCTAAAAAAATCCCAGGCTGTTTTAATATCAACAGGTATTTTCTGCACAGCAGTAATGGAGTACACTTTGCTCATTCAGCAATTTAAGCAATAACAGCAACGCAAAAATAATTGCTAAGGCACCACTTCGAATAAAAAGAATTGATTTCTTTCCAGCCTGCTAAAATTGTTGTCTGCGACAAGCACGAGTGTTTTGTGCCCGTTTGGTAATGTGGGGCCAAAGGTCATGCCCTCCATATTGTCAATAAATCTGCCGGTTGAAGCCAGGTTTATCAAAAGTTTTTTTGTTATTATATTTGAAGGTGGCTGTTGTTTTAAAGATTGCACATGTGCTATATCAGAAGCTTTACTAATATCTGCCAGGTATATCTTAATGGTACATTGAAACCTGCCGCTTGAATATGACCGTTCCATTACAAGCAAATGACTATGATCTAAAGCCAGTATATCGGGAATGCCATTCATCATAAGGCCTGTTGCCGGTATCGGTGCATAGGGCACGGGGTCTGGGTGATACGCATATTGGGCAAGCAGCTTTTTAGTTGTGGCATCGTATTTTAAAATGCGTATCCATGTTGCCACATCACTTAAACCTGCGGGCGGCCCATCATCATACAAAGGCTCTTCAACACTTACATACAATGTTTTGTAATCATCCGCAAATGTCAAGCCTTCAAATACACTGTTTTGCCTTGGGCCATTTTCAGTAGCATGCATGTGCAGCTGTTGCGGCAGGGGGAAAGAATCCTTATACATACCCTTTTCATCAATAATTGTTATTGCGGGGTCTTCAAGCACGTTGTTGCCATTGGCGTTAACTATGCGCTCACCCTCGCTGCTCCAAACAAGGTCTTTTGTTAATGGGTTATAACGTATAGCTTCGGGGTCGGGCGTATGGGCCGGGTCTTTTTTTGAATTTGGATATACCTCTCCGTTTTCCTGCCGCAGCTGCGCCACGTCTACAAAATAAACGCTGTCAATACCCTTATTACCAATATCAATTTTGGCCGTATAAAAGCGGGCGGGGTTTATGGCAGACCGGTCGTCACTTATAATATAATACACTTTTTTTGGGGCGTCGTAATCAATACCAGATAACCCGCCAACGGTTGTGTTATTATACTGCAAATTATGGGGCACGTCATACTCGCCCATGAATTTTAAGCTGCTGATAGTTGTTTGTGCGTTTGCAAAAAAAGTTAGTACTGCACAAGTGGAAAACAGAAGTGCGGCACGTTTTGCCGGCCGAATAAAAGCTTTCATACAGCAAAATTGCTGAAAGAAGCAGAATATCTGCTGTTTAGTTTAGTACTTAATAATCATTTAAATAATGCCGCCTAAATAAACCGCCAGCTTGTTAATTGCATCAGCATCGAGGTTAATTTGTTCCTGTGCCTCTTTCCAGCTGCGCTGCTCAATAGCCTCACGAATGCCGGGCATTGTTTTAACACCGTAGCCAGTGTAAAAACCCGGTGCATACAAGGCGTGCTTATACCATGGCCTGCGGGGTAAGCCATTTAACAACAGCAATTGCTGTTCTGCCTCGTATAGCTTTGTATTTAATGCCTCGTTACTGCCACCAGCGGCGACAGCCTTGCTGCAAACACTGCTGAGCGAATCTGTGCTTTTTTGCAGGGCAGCTAACGCATTTTGCAGTGGTGAGAAATCAAGATATGGCACTGCATCTTTTGTTTTGGGGACAACAAATGTCTTTGTTGGGTCTGCGGCCAGCTTATAATCACCCGAATTTATTAACTGGTTCTCTGTTTCTGTGTTATCTCTTGTTTGCTGTAATAATCCAATAAGTTCAGTAACGTAGCCATTAACAGCTTTGTACAAATCTTTAAATTCAAACGGCAACACATCGGCATCTGCCATACGTAAAGCTGCTCTTCCCGCTGTTTGTGATAAAGCCACGCCATAATGAAAACCGGGATCTTTAAACCTTGAATAATCGTCGTAAGAATCATAAATTGAATGGTATTCGCCGCCCGGGTCCTCGCCACCATAACCAATATCAAGCGCAGGAACTCCAAGGTGTTGCAGGAAAGAGGAAAAATCTGAGCCTGAACCCAGCGCACCCAACTCAAGCCATTTTTTGCCAAGCGCTTCTTTTTTTGCAGAAAGCGATCCTGCATTTACTGCACTGGCAGCCTTTCTGCGTTCAAACACGCTAACATTGGTTTGCGGATCAATAACGGTTTTTGATATTTCGTCCATCATAACGGTTAACGCATGCGAACCGCCGGCACCCATAAAGCCTCGGCCGTTACCATCAGAATTTATATACACAACGCATTTTTTTTGCAGTTCATCAGCGTGTTGTTCGGCCCATTCTGTGGAGCCAAGCAATGCAGGCTCTTCACCGTCCCAGGCACAATAAACCAGGGTACGTTTTGGTTTCCAGCCATTCTTCACCATCATCCCTATTGATTTTGCTTCTTCCAGCATAGCAGCCTGCCCGCTAATGGGGTCACCCGCACCGTTAACCCAGGCATCATGGTGGTTACCCCTTACAACCCATTCATCCGGAAAATCCGAGCCTTTTATCATTCCCACTACGTCATAACAGGGTACCAGCTTCCAGTCAAACTCAAGCTTCAGGTGCACCGTTGATTTGCCGGGCCCAACATGGTAGGTTATCGGTAATGTACCTGCCCAACCGTCCGGCGCAACAGGCCCTTCCAGCGCAGCCAGCAAAGGCTGTGCATCGTGGTAGCTGATGGGTAATACAGGTATTTTTAAAATTGTAGTTGCATCCTCGCGTTTAAGGCGGGTGGCATTTTCAGTAGCACCAATACCCGGTGTAAGCGGGTCACCGGGATAAATAACCATATCCATTACAGAACCCCTCTGTACGCCATATTCATTTTTAAAAGCACCCTTGGGGTAAACATCACCAGCGGTGTAACCATCATCGTGCGGGTCGCTATAAATAATACAGCCAATAGCCCCGTGCTCGTACGCCACCTTTGGCTTAATGCCGCGCCAGCTGCGGCCATATTTTGCAATTACTATTTTGCCTTTTACGTCGATACCCAGTTTTGCTAATTGTTCATAATCATCGGGCAGGCCGTAATTTACAAACACCAGTTCTCCTGTTACATCACCATCAGCGCTCCAGGCATTATAGGTGGGTAACTGCCCTTCCTGGCCGCTCGTAGCATCTTCTTTTAATGCAGGTTCTTTTAATAAAGCTTTGTACACTGTGGGCGATGTCATTTCAAGCACCCGTGTTTTAGGCGTTGGGTACAGCACCGAAAAAGTTTCAATATGTGCATCAAACCCATAGCTCTTTAGCCGTGCAAGAATGTTCTCTGCAACTTCTTTACTGCCTGCGGAACCTAGATTATGTGGTTTACCAGCAAGCTCTTTAATGGTACTGCCAATATTTGCAGCGTTAAGGTTGGCATCAAATTGCTGCTCAGCAGCCAATTGTTTTTGTGCGGATTGTGGCGCAAAACCAGAAATAGATTTGTTTTGTGCAGTTGCCTTTTGCATTAGCAATGCAAAGGAGGCTGCTGTGCAGATTGTCAGGATTTTTTTCATGTGGTTTTATGTGCTGATTAACTAAGTCTTTTTTATTTCAACAGCAAGCAATTGATGCAGTGTATCGGCAACGAGCACTATGTGTTTATCATCAACCCACACTGACGGAATGTGCAATATAGTAAAACGCCGCTTTTTTTTGGTATGCAAAATAAATTTTGCGCCGCCGCCCTTACCTCTTCTTACATGCAGGTTAATATAATCTGCATCCTGAACCGGTATATTTATTTCCTTTACGCCGGTTAAGGTTTTTTGCACCATAAATATATTGCCGGCCGCTATTTTAATTTCAGTAATATACGATTTGAAAAAAAGCAGGCCTATAAGCACCGCACTTATCAGCAGGTATACGTAGATGAAACCCATAGGTATGCGGCTTCCTTCCTCCTGCAAAACGTACCATACCAATAAAAAAAGACCTATGGGCACCCCACGGTATAAAACAAACAGGATGCGTTCCCTGGGGTCGCTTAGTTTAAGATGCAGCGTGTCGGCTGTATCTGCAAGTTCTTCGTATGGTTTGTAAATATTCATAAGCACTCCCCGCTTATGTAAATATACATTTTATGGTTGATTATCGGGCGGCCTTATGAAGAGCGATTGGATGATATTACAAATGGCATTTGCAATACTAAAGATTCTGAAAAAGCACCCGCACCCCAACTAATGCCAGTGACACCGCCAGCGCCTTTACAATGGCATTGCCTTTAATTTTATGAGAAAGAAAAGCCCCCAGTTGCGCCCCGACAATTACCCCAATTGCGAGGTAAACTACCAGCTTGATTATATATGGGTTATTGTAATTGCCTTCAGTTATGTGAACAATAACACTTGTTACCGACATGATGGCCAAAATAAAATGCGAGGTAGCTGTTGCAACGTGCACCGGGAAGCGCAGCCAGTTAATAAGTGCGGGTACGTGAATAATACCACCGCCAATACCCAGTAATGGAGAAATAAACCCTACCAACAGACTTATAAACCAGCCCAGGTATTTGTTATAAGAGTAATAATATGTTTGCCCGGCTGCATCTGTAAAATGGGTGGTTGTATTGCCGGTTTGCTGGATTGCCTTTTGTGCAGGCGCTTCTTTACCATTCTTTTTAAAGAAAAGATATAATGAGAGAAGGATAAGCAGGGAACCAAATATTATGGTAAATACATAGGCTGATATATACCTTGTAATGATCACGCCTAAAATTGAGCCCGGAATGGTGAAAAAGGAAAACTGCAAACCAGCTTTGTAATCAATACGGCCGGCACGTGCATAAGCAACCGTACCCGACAGGGCGTTGCAAGCCACGGTAGCCATTGATATCGCCGTAATTACGGCAGGTTGTAAGTTGGGATGGGTAAAAATTAAAATAGGTACAAGAATAAAACCTCCGCCCGCACCTATTAAAGTACCCAGTGTACCTACCCCAAATCCTATTAGTATTAAAAGCAGAATATTGTCCATTCAGGTATTTTGCAGGTGGTTTTATCCAAGCCCCCAATAAAAGGCTGCAATGTTAGCATTATTTATGTTTCAAAACGAACGGCTCTTACGAATAAATAAATGTAGAAATGACAGTTTATTTTCCGTGTTTTATGCTTTTTCGTCTAATTTAGATTTTCCAAACCAACTGTTGTTTATTAAACGCTCGGTCATGTTCACAAAAAAATCGCCCTTTTGTGCTTTGTTTTTATTAGCCATTTTTTTATTTGCTGTAAACGCATCTGCAAATTTTAATGATGGCCATTTTACCAAAACTGCTGATGGCATTATAATTTACCCAGGCACAAATACAACCGCTTTTGTAAGGCTGCAGGTAATAACAGGCAGTATAATACGTGTAACAGCGGGCCCTTTAAAAGATGTTACAGCGCATACCAGTCTTATTGTGATTAATAATATTTCAAGCGATACCGTTAAATGGGTAATAGAAGAAGCAGGCAATAGCATAATGCTTAAAACAAATAACCTTATAGCAACAACGGATATAAACACAGGCGCTGTAAGTTTTGCTGATATGCTGGGGAACCCAATAATCAGTGAGCGCTCACTAAGCAGACAGTTTGAACCTGCCGTATTTGACGGCGAACCATTATTTGGAATAAAGCAAACATTTGAAACAACCCCTGGCGATGCATATTATGGCCTTGGCCAGCACCAGGACCAGGCTTTTAATTATAAAGGCCACCAGGTTTTTCTTTTTCAAAACAATACCGAAGTAGGCATCCCATTCCTGCTATCAAACAAAAATTACGGCATTTTGTGGGATAACAGCTCTATAACAACAGTGGGTGATGTGCGGCCTTACCAACCGCTATCTGCGTTAAAGCTTTTTTCAAAAGACGGGCAGCAGGGTTGGCTTACCGCTTCTTATTTTAACAATAAAGCCAACACATCAGAGGCATCATTTGATAAGGCTGAATCATCTATTAACTACCGCTATTTGGGCGATTCAAAATTAAACCTGCCGTCAAATTTTGTTGTTGCCAATGGGATGATAAGGTGGGAAGGCAGCTTTTCAGATGCCATACCTGGGCAGCATATATTCAAATTTCTTTACGCAGGATATATAAAGGTTTGGATTGATGATAAGCTTGAGGTTGACCGCTGGCGCGAGGCATGGAACCCGGGCACCGCACTTGTAAACGTTGTAATGCAAAAAGACGAAAAACATACTATAAAAATTGAGTGGGTACCGGATGGAGGCGAATCCTATATTGCTGTTGACTTGGCCCCACCTGTTGCACAAAATGATATTAATAGCTACACCTTTTCATCAGAAGCCGGGAAAATTGAAGATTACTATTTTATTAAAGGCAGCAGTATGGATGATGTGATAGCCGGCTACCGCACCATCACCGGCAAGGCCACTATGCTGCCAAAATGGGTTTTTGGGTTTTGGCAAAGCCGGGAAAGGTATAAAACAGAAAATGAAATTTTAACCGCCGTAGATGAGTTTAGAAAAAGGCGCATACCGTTAGATAATATTGTTGAAGACTGGAGTTACTGGAAACAAAATGAGTGGGGAAGCCAGGAATTTGACTCAACTAGATTTCCAAGCGCGGACAGCATGATTGATGTGTTGCACAACAAATACCACGCACAGCTTATGATATCTGTTTGGCCGAAATTTTACGAAGGCATTACGGCATACAAAAAATTTAACGACAACGGCTGGTTATACACGCGCAATATTGCTGACCGCCAGCGCGACTGGATCGCACAGGGCTATATTTCAACTTTTTACGACGCATTTAATGCAGGCGCAAGAAAGGGTTTTTGGGATCTGATCAATGAGAAAATATATAAAAAAGGTGTGGATGCCTGGTGGATGGATGCCAGCGAACCTGACATATTGAGTAACGTAAGCCCTTACAAACGTAAGCTTGAAATGACGCCTCTTGCACTGGGCTCATCAGCCGAATATTTAAATGCATACCCGCTTGAAAACGCCCGGGGTATTTATGAAGGCCAACGTGAAACAAACCCTGCTAAACGCGTATTTATTTTAACCCGCTCTGCTTTTGCAGGCCAACAGTATTATGCTGCGGCTACCTGGAGCGGCGATATAAGTGCCACCTGGGGGGATATGCGCAGCCAAATAACAGCGGGGGTAAATTTTTGCATGTCAGGTTTGCCATACTGGACGATGGATGTAGGCGGCTTTGCCGTACAACGCCGCTTTGAAAAACCAAATGAGGCAGACCTTGAAGAATGGCGTGAGCAAACAACCCGCTGGTACCAATTTGGTGCATTTTGCCCTATTTTTCGTGTGCACGGGCAGTTTCCGTACCGCGAAATTTATAATACCGCGCCTGATACCCACCCCGCTTATAAAAGTATGCTGTACTATGATAACCTGCGTTATCGCTTACTGCCTTATATCTACTCACTTGCTGGGCAGGCTTATCATAATAATTACACGCTCATGCGCGGGCTAGTTATGGATTTTAGTGCTGACACTGCTGTTAATAACATCGGCGATCAATACATGTTTGGGCCATCACTGCTTATCAACCCCGTATATTCCTTTCATGCCACAACAAGAAAGCTTTATTTGCCCGCAGGGCAGGGCTGGTACGATCTGTATACAGGTGCATATACAACAGGCGGCCAATATATAACAGCTGATGCCCCGTATGAAAGGATGCCTGTATTTGTAAAAGAAGGCAGCATTATTCCGTTTGGGCCTGCATTGCAGTACAGCAGCGAAAAACCGGCTGATTCAATAACATTATTTGTGTACACCGGTAAGGATGCGGCTTTTACTCTATACGAGGATGAAAACACAAACTATAATTACGAAAAAGGAGCTTACAGCAACATAAGCTTTAGCTACAGTGAAGCCAGCAAAACACTAACGATAGGCGACAGGCAGGGCAGTTTTACAGGTATGCTTAAAAACAGGGTGTTTAATATTGTATGGGTTGCAAAAAACAAGCCCGTAGCGCTGGTGTTTGATGGCAAGCCGGAGGCATCGGCGCGATATAAGGGTAATAAAATGGTTATACAATATAAATAATTAGAGGTTGCATTTCTATCCGGTGAGAACTTATTCAAAATTGAGCAAACAACAAACGTGCTATAACAGCGTTATAAAATATATTACGTATGACATTGACTAAGCAGCTACGCACTACCGGTTATTTAGCGCTTATAATTTGCCTTATTACTGTTTTGCATTCCTGCAAAAAATCAGGATTGGAAAATAATAACAATGGCAATAATAACGGTGGCAATAACGGAGGAACAGACACAACTGTAATTACACCGCCAAATGAGCCGCCTCTGGCTACCACTATTGGTTTTTACGCGGATGACTGGAAGCCAAAAACCTTTACGCCTCCTGCATATACAGCCACAGCCAAGCCAACATCAACTGCTGATGCTGTAGTAACGGCCGACATGAGCAATATTATTACCAAAGTATCAAAATATCTCTTTGGTAATAACTCAAACCCCTTTATGACTCAGATGGTAACCGAGCCTGTGCTGTTGGATGAAATAAGAAAACTATCACCCAATGTTATCCGCTTTCCGGGTGGTAATATAAGCAGTGTATATTTTTGGAATGAAGCACCAAATGCGCCCCCGGCAGACGCCCCTTCGAAGCTGCTTGACGCAAACGGTAACAGTATGGACCCCGGTTACTGGTACGGAAAAAACACAGCAGACTGGACGTTATCGGTAGATAATTATTACTCTATGCTGCAGCAAACAAACAGCACAGGCATAATCACCATTAACTATTCCTACGCCCGTTACAGTAATGCTGCAAACCCCGTGGCCGCTGCCGCTCACCTTGCCGCTGACTGGGTAAGATATGATAAAGGCCGCACAAAATTTTGGGAGGTTGGCAACGAAAGCAACGGCGTTTGGCAGGCTGGTTACGAAATTGATGTATCGCAAAACCACGATGGGCAACCTCAGCTAATTACCGGTGCTTTATATGGGCAGCACTTTAAGGTTTTTGCTGATAGTATGCGTGCTGCCGCTGCAGAAACTGGCGCAACAATAAAAATAGGCGCGCAACTTTTGGATGCCGCACCGCAATCGTGGCAAACGCCTACAGACCAAACATGGAACCAGGGTGTATTAACCGCAGCCGCAGATGCGCCTGATTTTTATATTGTACATGATTATTATACGCCATACAATACCAATTCAAAGGCCGCAGATATTTTGAGTACCGCAACCGCTGTTACCCAAAATATAATAACGTATTACCAGGCGCAGCTTACCCAATATGGTGTTGCAACAAAGCCGCTGGCGTTAACCGAGTGGAATATTTTTGCAACGGGCAGCAAGCAAATGGTTTCGCATGTTGCCGGAATGCATGCGGCAATAACACTGTGCGAATTAATAAAAAACAAGTTTGGTGAAGCCAGCCGGTGGGATTTAGCAAATGGATGGAGCAACGGTGATGACCAGGGTATGTTTAATAACGGCGATGAGCCAAATGCACCTAAATGGCTACCACGGCCGGCTTATTACCACATGGCTTTTATGCAGAAATATTTTGGAGACCGCATGGTTAGTGCGTCTGTTACAGGCAGCGGTGATATAAATGCTTATGCTTCTTCATGGTCGTCAGGGCAGTCTGCAATAGTTATTGCCAACACAGGCACGGGCGATAAAACAGTATCAGTCACCATAAAAAACTTCAAACCAGGCACTAATTATTATTGGTATACCCTAACAGGCGGCAGCGATAATGGCGAATTTTCACGCAAGCTTTATATAAATGGCGCTGGCCCAACAGGCGATTCCGGTGGCCCCGCAGACTTTGGAAATATTAAAGCCTACCAGGCAGCAGTGCAGGGCGGCATTACTATAACAGCACCGGCCCGTTCAATTTCTTTTTTGGTTGTTGATAATCAAAAGTAATTTTAGTGTAAGTTTGACACTCAATTTATTTATCTAAATTCTTTTAACGATGGCTTCCTTCAGCAAAAAGCTTTATAGCTTATTACTACTGCCTGCAATTTTATTTACGTTATCATCAGGCGTTCGCGCACAATCTTCATCGCGAACAACAGAGTTGTTTATAAAAGGGTGGAAATTTTACTTAGGCGATGATACCAATGCAAAAGAAGCAAATTACGACGATGCTGCCTGGCGCAATCTTGACCTGCCCCATGACTGGAGCATTGAATTACCTTTTGACGAGCACAGCCCAACAGGCAACGGCGGTGGCTCATTAAGGGGTGGCACAGGCTGGTACCGCAAAACTTTTACCCTGCCTGAAGCTAACAAGGATAAAAAAATATTTATCGATTTTGATGGCGTGTACCGTAACAGCGAAGTTTGGATAAACGGCCATTACCTTGGCAAGCGCCCGTATGGTTACAGTTCCTTTAGGTACGAGTTAACGCAGTATTTAAATTTTGGCGCTGTTAAAAACGTTATTGCAGTAAAAGTTGATAATTCTCAACAACCTAACTCACGCTGGTACAGTGGCTCAGGTATTTACAGGTATGTATGGCTTGTTAAAACCAACGATATTTTTGTTGATCATTGGGGCACACACGTGCAAACGCCAAAAGTTAATGAAGAAAATGCAACCATCGTTATTAATACCAAAGTAAACAATAATACTGCGGGCAGCGCAGAGATAACAGTTAAAACATCAGTTTATAATGATGCACAGCAATTGGTTAACACAACGTCGTCAAATATGCACATAAGCAGTGACGATAAAAATGACGTTGAACAAAAATTTACTATTGCAAAGCCTGCGCTGTGGTCGATTGAGCACCCGCACCTGTATACCGCGGTTACCCAGCTTACAAGTAATGGTAAAGTAGTAGACGAGTACACCACCACATTTGGCATACGCTATTTTACTTTCGATATAAACAATGGCTTTTTTCTTAACGGCAAGCATGTAAAAATTTGGGGCGTTTGCGACCACCACGATCTTGGCTGCCTTGGCACAGCTATTAATAAGCGTGCATTGCAAAGGCAATTGGAGCTGCTGAAAGAAATGGGTATAAACGGCATACGCACATCGCATAACCCACCTGCACCCGAATTACTTGAGCTGTGTGATAAAATGGGCTTTATTGTAATGGATGAAGCTTTTGATATGTGGAAGAAAAGTAAAACAAAATTTGATTATCACCTTGATTGGGATGAATGGCACAAAAGGGATATGGAAGATTTTATTACCCGGGACAGGAACCATCCGTCTATATTTATCTGGAGTATTGGCAATGAGATACCCGAACAATGGGCAGGCAGGGATGGCAAGGATTCATCAGGCACAGTAATAGCACGGGAATTAGGTGGCATCATCCATTCATTAGATACAACAAGGCCAATTACATCTGCACTAAATGAACCCAGCCCGCAAAATGCAATATGGAGATCAGGGGTGATTGACCTGTTTGGTTATAATTATCACCACGAACAATTCAAAGACTTTCAAAAAACATACCCCGGCGTAAGATTTATTGGCACCGAAACAGTTTCAGCCATTGAAACAAGGGGGCATTATGATATGCCGTCTGACAGTATACGCCGCTGGCCAAAACGCTGGGACCTGCCGGTTGAAGGCGCTAATAAAGACCTTACCGTTTCAGCATACGATAATATCTCTGTACCCTGGGGCTCAACACATGAGGAGACCATGAAAGAGTTTTTAAAATATCCTTATGCAAGCGGCATGTATGTTTGGACAGGCTTTGATTATATTGGTGAACCAACACCATACCCGTGGCCTGCAAGAAGCTCGTATTTCGGCATTATTGATTTAGCAGGCTTTCCTAAAGATGCATTTTATTTATACGAGAGTGTTTGCACCGATAAGCCGGTTTTGCATTTGTTCCCGCACTGGAACTGGACGCCGGGGCAAACCATTGACGTTTGGGCGTACTACAACAATGCTGACGAGGTAGAATTGTTTGTAAACGGCAAATCGGCAGGGGTGAAGAAAAAAGAGGGTGAAGACCTGCATGTGCAATGGCGTGTGCAATATCAGCCAGGCAGCATAAAAGCCGTATCGCGCAAAAATGGAAAAGTGGTTTTGACCAAAGAGATAAAAACGGCGGGGCAAGCAGCTAAGATAATTTTAAGTGCAGACAGAAGCAATATTAAAGCAGATGGTGACGACCTTAGTTTTGTAACTGTTCGGATAGAAGATGCCAACGGCAACCTTGTACCTGATGCCGCCAATGATGTAAAATTTACCATAACAGGTGAAGGAAGTATAGCCGGCGTGGATAACGGGAGTGAAACAAGCCTTGAATCGTTTAAAGCAGACCACAGGAAAGCATTTAATGGTTTATGTTTGCTGGTAGTACGCGCAAAAGATAAAGCGGGGGCAATACATATTTCGGCCACTGCCGATGGGTTACAGCAGGCATCGCTGGTGGTAAACACCAAATAAACATCCAGAGGTATTATGAGAAAGTATAACAAAATACCGGCATTGCTTATAATGCCTCTATTTTACTTATCCGCAACCGCCCAGCAAAATAATATAGCCATTAATCAGGTGGGTTATTATGTGTATGGCCCCAAAAAAGCTGTTGTTATAAATAATGCGGGCGCTCAATATTTTTATGTTATTGATGCTGTTAAAAAAGATACTGCATATAAAGGCAGGTTGGGTGAACAACAACAATCATTGTATTCATCGGCAAAAACCAATATTGCCGATTTTAGTGCATTACAGAGGGCCGGCCAGTTCATTATATATGTTCCCAGTACAGGTGCTTCATACAATATTACCATAAGCAATAAGCCGTTTTATGCCACAGGGGTTGCATTAATAAAAGGGTATTATTACCAGCGTGTAAGCATGCCGCTTGATGAAAAATATGCCGGCAAATGGCACAGGCCTGCAGGGCACCCTGATAATGCAGTGCTGGTACATGCTTCTGCAGCAACGGAAAAACGGCCAACCGGCACAGTAATATCAACACCAGGCGGCTGGTATGATGCGGGGGATTATAATAAGTATATTGTTAACTCTGGCATAAGCACTGGCACGCTGCTTTCCGCTTATGAAGATTTCAGCAGCTATTTTGACACGCTTAATACAAATATTCCCGAAAGCAGCAACCACCTGCCTGATATACTTGATGAGGCATTGTACAATATACGCTGGATGCTAACCATGCAGGACCCCAACGACGGCGGGGTTTATAACAAGTGCACCAACGCAGCGTTCGACGGCATGGTAATGCCGGGTGTAACAACATTGCCACGTTATGTTGTTGCAAAAGGCACAGCTGCCACTCTTGATTTTGCAGCAGTTATGGCGCAAACAGCGCGAATAACCAAAAAGCTAAATAAACTATTGCCGGGCCTAAGCGATAGTTGTTTGCGTGCTGCGGAATATGCATGGCAATGGGCATTGCAGCACCCCAATTTGCAATACGACCAAAATGCGATAAACAAACAGTACGAGCCTAAAATAACCACCGGCGGTTATGGCGATAATAGCTTTAGCGACGAATGGTTTTGGGCCGCGTGTGAGCTGTATATCACTACTAAAAGCCACCAGTACTATGATACAGTGAATAAAGGCATTACTTTGCCATTTACCATACCATCATGGAACAGTGTACACGCACTTGGTTATTATACATTGCTTAGGAATGAAAAAGAAATTCCCGCAAACACCCCGGTTGACGTTGCGCCTGTTAAGCAACGGCTGCTGGCTTTTGCAGATAGTCTTGCGGCCGGTGGCAATAAAGCGTTTGCAACAGTGATGGGGCAAGGCAAAAGAGATTTTATTTGGGGCAGTAATGCTGTTGCTGCAAACCAGGGCGTGGCTTTAATAAATGCTTATTTAATAAGTGGCGATAAAAAATATATCAATGCCACATTAAGCAATATTGATTATTTACTTGGCCGCAATGCTACAGGTTATTGTTTTGTTACAGGGCTTGGCAGTTTTAGCACCATGCACCCGCACCACAGGCAATCAGTTGCGGATGGCGTTACTGAACCGGTACCCGGTTTGCTTGCAGGCGGCCCCAATCCGGGGATGCAGGATAGAACAAAATATACATTTACAGAACCTGAAACTGCATACAATGATAATGACGGTGCTTATGCCAGCAACGAAATTGCCATTAACTGGAATGCACCGGCAGTGTACTTAGTAAATGCAATTGAAGCATTACAATTTAAAGTAGGGTATTCAAAGAAGTAGGGATTATTTAGGGTTGGAGTTGACGTTGAAGGGTTATAGAAAGGTATTATTTTATTAAACAGATGAAACCTTATCGTCATGCTGAACTTGTTTCAGCAACTCGTCGTTGGTTTCTTACAAATGCAGGGTGGCGTGTGTGATTATGCTTTCACAAAAAAATGTTGCCTTTCGGTTTTTTACACATTTTTAGTAAAGTTGCTGAAACAAGTTCAGCATGACGATGTGGTTCGGGCGGCCATACTTTTTTGCACCTGGGTTTCAATGATAATTTTTTAAATGTTTCTTGCTAATAAAAACAACCACGTATGAAAAAGCTAATGATTGCCTTATTGCTTATTTGCTTTGTAAAACTTAATGCGCAAAAGTTTGATGGCCTTGCGCCAACGCCGCCAATGGGCTGGAATAGCTGGAACACTTTTCAGACAAAAATTGACGAGAAGCTTGTTATGGCAACGGCTGACCTGTTTGTATCAGCAGGGCTAAAAGATGCAGGTTATAAATATATTGTTCTTGATGATGGCTGGATGACTATGCAACGGGATAAAGATGGCAACCTTGTGCCCGACCCAGCAAAATTTCCAAGCGGCGTAAAAGCGCTTGCTGCATATATACACTCAAAGGGATTGAAATTTGGTTTGTACAATTGTGCGGGCACAAAAACCTGTGCAGGCTACCCCGGTACCAAGGGGTATGAGGAGCAGGATGCACGCAACTACGCGTCATGGGATGTTGATTACTTAAAATTTGACTGGTGCTATGCAGATGGCCAGGATGCGAAACAATCGTATGCAAAAATGAGCGCAGCGTTAACAAAGGCAGGAAGGCCAATAATATTCAGCCTGTGCGAATGGGGTTCACATAATCCGTGGGAGTGGGCTGCACCTGTTGGGCAATTATGGCGCACCACCGGTGATATTGGGTTGGTGTTTGACTCGATTAAAAAAATTGGCGACTGGACACCCATGAGCGCCATGTACATTGTTGATAAAGAGGCTGACATACGTAAAGCCGCTGGTCCGGGCCATTGGAACGACCCTGATATGCTGGAAGTAGGAAACGGGATGACTGCCACCGAAGACCGCACGCATTTTAGCATGTGGTGTATGCTTGCAGCGCCACTGATGATGGGCAACGATCTGCGGATAATGACCAGCGAAACGCTGAAAACACTAACAAACAAAGACGTGATAGCTATTGACCAGGATAAACTGGGTGTGCAGGCATTACGCTATGCAAAAAATGGCAAACATGAAGTGTGGTTTAAGCCTTTAAGTGGCGGCGATTGGGCAGTATGTTTTTTAAACCGTGCTGACGCACCTGAAAGCGTGACGTTTAACTGGAAGGCTGAAAATGTTACTGACGATATTAGTAACAGAACATTGGACGCTGCCAAAACCACTTATAAAATAAAAGACCTGTGGAGCAAAGCTAAACTGGGTACTACAGCAACACCTTTTAACGGTGAAGTGCCTGCGCATGGTGTAATTGTACTAAGGCTGAGCAAGTAAGCTAAACATCAAATGTCAATCGTAAAATGAAGTAGCGGAAATATATAAGTTCACGTTTGGTGAATCTTATACCAATTAGACTTTAAAATTGCCTCTTATTCGCCTCATCCCTAACCCCTTCTCCTCGCGGAGAAGGGCCCGACGAGATTGTGGAGAAGACCATATATTTTTAAAGTCCAATTGGTATTACAGCAATATGCAGGTGCGGGAAAGCCATTTTTTGGGCTTACGCTACAACCAATGGTAAACAGCTTGCCGCTGCCAGTTGCGATATGGTGATAGCACAAAAGCACCCAAAGGTTAAGGTTCCTGGCTACTGCACCACTACATTCTGCCACCATTTATTGCCTTTTTCATCCGCCATAACAAGCCTGTAGCTGCCTGCAGCAACCTGGAAAGGCAAGCTAATAGTTTGCGTGGCAATTGGCGTGTTGTACTGCAGTTGCTTTTGCAACAAAGCCCGCCCGTTGGCCGTATAAAGTACCAGGCTGTATTTTCCTGCGGCCATATTATTTACCCGCAAGGTTATTTTATTGCCGTGCTGCGCCGGGTTAGGATAAGCTTGTATGCCGCTTTTGCCATTAGCCACGTTGACCATAACAATATTGCTGTATGCTGTTGAGCCATCTTTACTGGTAACCTTTACACGATAGTAGTTATTGACGGTTGAAGGGTGATCATCTGTAATATCGTATGTTTCAGTACGACCTGTATTTCGGGGTTTAATAGCAACGCCCAGCGCGTTAAACACCAGCCCATCGGTTGATTTTTCTGCCTGGTATTGTTGTATGCCCAACTCTGTTGCTGTGGCCCATTGTACCTTTACGCCATTGTTTTGCTGCCATGCTTTTACATTGGTGATAATACTTGCCAATGCGCCCTGTTTTACAAACAGTATAACAAACCTGCCACGCGCAAGAGATGCGCTGTCGCCGGTGGTAGCAAATGATATGTTAGTTGAATTGGTTAGGTTAATTTCGATAATGCTATCCAGGTAAATATCTTTTAAATAAGCCCGTATGCCAGGCAGGCTCAAATTTTCAGGGTTAAAAGTTAGCTGGTAATTTGCCCTTAGCTTTAATGGAGATATATCTATGTAAATAGTATCGCCTACAACCGGCACCGGCCTTCTTTCAATACCCACCAGTGCTGTATCAACCCGCAGTGAGAGGTTTTCATCATCATCAAAAAGCTTGTCTGCGTCGTCACCTTCACCTTTGCTGTATAGGTTATTAAACTTGACCAGCGCCTCATCTTCGGGATCTTCGCCAGTACTATCCGGGTGGCTTAAAATAATATGCAATTGAGATGCAGGGGTACCACCCGTTGGCGCAAAAAATACATTGTTATTGTTTGCAGTGGCATCCAGTTTAAACCATTCTTCAAACAGCAACTTTGTCGTATCTGTCCCTTTGTCTGCTTGTACCATAAATGCCTGGCCATTTTGTATAACCCGCGTTGCTTCCGTTTCTGCGGGCTCAATATCCTGGTCAAAAGTTTTGGTAATGGGGTCGTAGCTAAAGGCCACGTAGCCGCCATCGCTGGTGCCGCGGCGGTTAGCATCCCACACCCAATAGCTGCCGGTGGTGTTGGTTGCATATTTTGCAATACTGTCAAGGCTTACAGGGGCCACGTAGGGGTTGCCCACGGCAATCATGTGGCGGGCAGGGGCATTAATAGTAAATACCTGGCGGAAAACTTGCAGCGTTCCAGTTGCCCGTAGTGTTGTGGCAACAGCTCCTGAATCAATTGTGTTTGAGCCGTAAGGCCCCGTTACAAATACTTTAAACGAGTTGTTTGGCTCGCTGGTACGGCGCCCAAGCTGTTCAGATGTAGTTGCAAACACCGGTACCCATTGATTGGCCTGCACATCATATTTTTGCAGGGACGGGGCAAAGCCCCCCTTAATTATGCCAGGACCAATGCTTGATGGGCTAAAAAAAACGGCGCCGGCGCCATCAATAACCTGGCCATTATTCTGCCAGTTAGCAAACACGGTCCCGGGGGCTGTAAGAGGCGTGGTTAATAGCCGCCAGGCGCGTTTAGCAGGTATGTACCGTTCCACCGTAACAGGGCCAAATACAAACCCCCCTTCGGCCACAATAGCCGTGCCCTCTGCGGTTGATGCAAAGGTTACATTGCCGCCGTCCGATAACAATAAGCCTGTAATGCGTTTAAAGGTACCCAAAATACGAATACTGCCATTTTTAAAGGACACTCCCCTTCCATTGTCTATAGTAAGGTTTTTGACCGTTATTGCGTTGCTTATTATTTGTTCCTGTTGGCCGGCAAAAACAAGGGTGCCGGCGGCATTTATTTTATTGCTTATTGTTTGTACCTCCTGGCCGGCAAAAACTAGGCTATCCGCAGCATTAATTTTACCAGTATCGCTAAGGTTGCCTGCTATGGTTAAAGTGCAATTATTGTTAACTGTTATGGTTGCTGCATTGGCAACATCCAGCACAAATTTCGAGCGGTTTATTACCGGCTGATAGCGCGTGCCGGCAGGTATAATAACGTTTTGATAAGATTTTGGCACAGCATTATTTTCCCAGTTGGCAGGTGCATCCCAATCGCCACTAACTGTGCCTGCCCATTTATAAACCTGCAACTGGCTTCTAAAAATAGCTATTTTAGTATGGCTGTAAAGAGCAACAAGGTCGGGAAGCCCGTCGCCATCAATATCTCCGATAGCGGCCCCAAATGGAGTTATATCCTGGCTGCCAAGAGGTTGGCCTGTAAACCCTATTATATTCTTATTATCCGCTCCGTTGTTTAAAGATAAAATAAACGCGCCACCAACGCCTTTGTTAAAACCACCCCACAGGTCAACCTTTCCATCGCCATTAACATCGCCTGCTGTAATTGTTGAAGCGTCATAATAAGCACCTGCGGGCAGTAAATATTTTATTGTATTGTTGAGGTAAAAAGAAAGGCTGTCTGGCGTGCTGGTATTTTTCAGTATTGCCACTGCCATACCTCCTCCTTTGGAGGCAACTGCAAGGTCAGGCTTGCCATCCCCATCAAAGTCGCCCTGGGCAAGGTAGTAAGAATTAAGGGGCGGAAGCGAAACCGACTGCACAGGCGCGCCAAACGAAATAATGCCGGCAATTGTGGTGTTTTTAAATAGAACGCATTTTCTAACGGATGTTATTGCAGCCATATCGGGCTTGCCATCACCATCCAGGTCTGCAATTATTAGTGTCGGGCATTTGCCTAACGGTGCGTAATACAGGTTGGGTACAGAGTATCTTTGTTCGAGTGAAAAAGATATATTGCCCCCGCTGCTTGTGTTTTTAAACAACAATATCTCCGTTTCCTTTAAAACAACGATATCGGGCAAGCCATCCTGGTTAATGTCGCCCACGGCAATACTCCTGGTAGTTGCACTTTCGCCTATAAACTCTGCGGCTTTTATTAAAGAAATATTGTTTATGGTGCTTATATTTTTATAAGTAATAAAACCAAAGTTGGTTAAGCCGGCAACGTCAAGTTTGCCATCGCCATCAAAATCGGCGACCGCCAGTTGGCTGACAGGGCCAGCGTAACTGATTGCCGGGCTGAAAGCAATATTTCCAATTGTGCTTATATTACGGCGAGCCTCAAATGGCTGGCCGCTGGATGCATTGGATAGTAACAGGTCGGAGCTCCCATCGCCGTCAAGGTCTGCAAGCGTTATTGTTTGATTGTTGTTTGTAGCTAAAACATTAGGTGGCGCGAACGACCGGTTTGTAAAAGCCTGCTGTCCACCCCTGAAGGTGAGTATAAAAGGCTTGGCAGAGTAACCAATAAAACCATTTACTGCTACGCTTACAGAGCTATAAGTTGCCCCTGGCGGCACTATTGCGTTCAGGGCTGTAGGCGATGCCGTTAATACCGTAGCCCTAACGGCGCCAAAATAGACAATATTGTTACCCGGCGCATTGGCAAAGTTACTGCCTGTAATAGTTACTGTATCCCCTGCCGCGGCTGCCGATGGGGCAAAAGAACTTATGGCGGGCAAAGGCGAAACTAAAACTGTTATTGTATTTGAGTTAATGCTTTCGCCAGCCTGTGCATTTTTAAAAGCACGCACCCTGTAATAGTACAGGGTAGATGATGGCGTGGGGCCAACGGTAACTACAGCACTGGTGCCACTTACCAGTTTGCCATTATAGCCAGGCAGTATGGCTGCAGCAGTAAAATCTGGCGAAGTTGCTGCGTCTAAAAAATAATTGGTTACAATTACATTGGCAGGCGCAGCCCAGTTGGCTGCAAAAGCAGTTGCCGATGAAGTTGCGGCAGTTGCAACCGGCGCTACAGTGGCATAGCTTTCAACCCAGCCGGGGTTATTTACCAATACGCCGTTACAGCCACCGCTGGTAACTGCTTGACTAACAGTTAATGCCGTATCTTGTAATATATTGCCGGTTGATTGGTTAAAATTGTAATAATCCCTTGCAGGCCTGGTTAGGGGCTTTCCCAGCATAGTAGTTTGCACTTCCGCCTGGCTGAGTATTCCTGAATATAACCGCAGCTCGTCAATACTGCCATTAAAATAGCTGCTTTTAAATGGCGCATTTGCCCCCACATACCCATTACGGTGGGCATTATCACTTAAAAAAACGCCCACCCCACCTTGTATTGGCCCCCTGGCGGCTAAGTTTCCGTCAATATAAATACGGTATTCTTTATAGTAAAACCACGATATAGTATAAGCTATATGATGCCATTGATTGGCTTTATAAGCCAGTGGTGCATCGGCCGTTTTTACCAGCCAGCTTGTGCCATCACCAATTTGCGCGTGCACAGTAGTGCCATTAACAAGCGCCATCTCAAAAGAATAATCGGCAGCAGCGGTTGCGCCCCTCGTGCTGAATATCTCCATCGTTCCGGTTGTAACATTTGGTTTAACCCATACTTCAACCGTATACTCGTAACCAATGGCATTGCCATCTCTGAAGATATAAATACTGTCGTATTGGTTAACACCATTAAAACTTTGCGCATTGCCCGGTTGCTGGGCACTTGCCTGCGTAACGGCAACAGCCATAATTACGATATATGTCC